>Ga0335075_10001365_pt1 | contig 40471 bp, 33 predicted proteins | sample Lox_Sample_24_FD_206723 | JGI IMG/M metagenome (GOLD analysis project Ga0335075, IMG submission 206723) | Soil microbial communities from Loxahatchee National Wildlife Refuge, Florida, United States - Lox_Sample_2.4 | ecosystem: Environmental > Terrestrial > Soil > Wetlands | place: USA...
ACGGCGAACCGCGGCAGCCCGGGCAGCCGTCCCTGCCTGGTGACGAGCAGCCCGATCAGCATCACCGCCGTCAGCAGCAGCAGCGCGACCACGCCCGTGGCACGGCTCGTGTACCACAGCGCGGTTGAGGAGTTGATTCCGCTCACGGTTTCAAGGATGGGTTAGTAAGTACAGCGGCGCATACAAGGCTCCTCTGAAGCCGCTCTGAGGCTGGTCTTGGGTTAACGGACCGTAACGGCTGCTATCCCCCGGCTTCACCAATGGTGTGCCTTGTGAGGTGTCTCGTCCATAGCGCGGGTAGCCGTACACGGGTAACTTCGCCTGTGGTAACGCGCATCCACAAGCTCGCGCGGTTGACCGGAAGATCTTTGCTGCCAGCACAGTTAACATGACTGACACATTCTGAAACCTGAGTGTTACGAGATGACTGGGTCACTATCGATTGCCGCCCGAGCGGCGTACATCTTGCGAGACAACAGCACGGGCCTCATCACGAAGGCCGCACCTACTCTCTACCCGCACCAGTGGAGCTGGGACGCCGCGTTCAACGCGATCGGCCTGGCGACCACCGACCTGCCACGCGCCCGGCTTGAGCTCGACTCGCTTTTCGCCGGGCAGTGGCGCAACGGTTTGCTGCCACACATCGTTTTCGATCCCACCGCCGACGGCTACTGGCCGGGTCCGGCGCAGTGGGAATGCGCTGTCCACAGTGAGGAGGCCCCATCCGCACCCGCGACTAGCGGGATCATAGATCCGCCCGTCCACGCGATCGCGGTCGACCGGATCCTGGCGGTCGCGGAGCGGACGGGCGGCGAGGAGCACGCGCGGACCATGGAATGGGCCGCCGCCATCTACCCCAGGCTGCTTGCGTGGCACCGGTTTCTCGCCCGCGACCGGGCCGACAAGGAGACCGGCCTGATGACGCTGTTCCACGGCTGGGAGTCTGGCACCGATAACTCCCCTCGCTGGGACGCGCCGTACGCCGGGGTGGAGGTGGGGCCCGGCCTTCCCCTCTATCAGCGGAAGGACACGGCCCACGTCACTGACGCCGCGCAGCGGCCGACCGACCGGGAGTACGACCGCTACCTGTGGCTCGTCGAGGAGGCCAAGCGGGCCTCGTACGACGCCGGGCTGCTGCGTCAGACGGGGTCGTTCCAGGTGGGCGACGTGCTGTTCACGGCCATCTTCGCCTGCGCGTCCGACTTGCTCGCGGCGCTGGCGGCGAGGCTGCGAAAATCCGACGACGCCGCCGAGCTTAAGGACTACGCCGCCCAGGCTCGGGCGGCTGTTTTCTGCCACGTCGACGAGGCGTCGGGCCTGGCCGCTGACGTTGATCTAAGGACCTGCACATGGCTGAAGACGGAGACTATCGCCGGGTTCGCGCCGCTGATCGCGGGGGGCATGCCGATGACGCTGCGGCGGCGGCAGGTGTCGCTGCTGCTCGGTGAGCGGTGGGCGGGCCACCCGTCACTGAAGTTCCCGTTGCCGCCATCGACATCGCCTTGCTCGCCCGCCTATAACCCGTCATGCTACTGGCGCGGCCCGGTGTGGCCGGTCTTCACCTGGCTGCTGTCCTGGGGGCTGTCGCGATCGGGCGAGCGCGTCGCGGCGTCCGCGCTGCGCGCATCGTCGCTCGCGGAACTTGGCGACGCGAAGTTCGGCGAGTACTACCACCCGGTGACCGGCGTGCCGCTCGGCTCACTCAACCAGTCCTGGACGGCGGCCGTGGCCCTCGACTGGCTCCTCGACGAGGAGTAACGTCGCCGCCCATAGAGAGACCGTGGTTTTCTCCCTGGAGTGGGGGGAGAAAGCCGCGGTCTCTTATGTTTCTGGCACTCACGTTTCTGGCCACGCGTTGAGCGCGTGAACCGCGCCGTCCTGCCCGACGAGGCGGGCGGGCAGCCCGAGCCCGGCCAGCCACGGGAGCGCCTGCCTGCCCCTGATGACGGCGGCGGTCGCCGCGGTGTTCGCGTCGGCACAGGTCGCGGCGGCCACGGAGACCGTCCGCCACACCGGGGCGGCCGGCCAGCCGGTGCGCGGGTCCAGGATGTGGTGCAGCACGTCGCCGCCTCGCCGCCAGCGCCTGGCCGCCGTCGACGACGTGGCGAGCCCGCCGTCCATGATCGTCACCACCTGGCTTGGCCCGTCGGCCGGCGCGCCCGGCAGCGCCGTCCTGTCTTGCACCCGGATCCGCCAGCCGCCCCCGGGCGGCCGGCCGGCCACGGCGGTGTCACCGCCCAGGCTGACGAGGACACCGCAGCCGAGTGCCGTGGCGATTCGCGCGGCGGCCCGGTCGGCGGCCCACCCCTTCACGGTCGCCCCGAGGTCGAGCTGAACGCCCGCGGGCACCGTGAGCCGCTGCCGGTTCACGTCCACCCGCACCGACCGCCACCCGGGTATGACCCTGACGCCCACCTGGTGCGGCGCGGCGTCCGCTGGCTCCCCGGTCCTTGGCAGTCCGGCAGGGGGCAGTTCAGCAGAGCGCAGTTCGGCGAAGTCGCGGTCGTAGCCAAGCGCGCAGAGCACGCCGCCGACCGTCGGGTCCACGTCGCCGTCGGTCAGTTGCGCGGCCCGCAGCGAAACCGCGACCGCCTGCGCCAGCAACGGACTGACGGACACGGTGACCTCACCGGACGCGCCACGGGCCACGTTGCCCACGGCCACCAGCTCGGAGTCGGGCCGGAACCGGCTGCACGCCAGGTCCAGGGCCAGCAGGTCCGCTTCAAGCAGTTCCCTGGCGGCGGGCAGCAGCCGGGGCGAGGTCACCACGAGCTGGACAAGCATCCCCAGGGCGGTCCAGGCGTCGAACGCCGTGGCGCCCGCCGCCGGATCACCGTCGAGCCCCGAGAGTTCCGCCGCCACCATGGAGATCAGGTACCGCCGGAAGTGGAGTTGAAACCGCCGCCACCGCCCGACTGCACGCCGCCCGACGGCGCCTGGAGGCCGTTGTTGGATGAGTCGCTGTTCGATGAGTCGCTGTTCGACGAGCCGCTCGACCCGGTGGAGGCCGACCCGGAGCTTGAACTGGATGAAGACTTGCTGCCCGTGCTGGTCGTCGCCGCGTGGCTCGACCCGGGAAGCATGACGGCGACCACGCCGGCCACGGCCACGCTCGCCAGGGACACGGTCGTGGTCGTCGCGGTCAGCCGACGGCGGCCCTGCTCGCGCTCGGCGACGGCGCGCGCGACCCGCCGTGCGGCCTCGCGGTCGGCGGCAACCCGCGGTGGTTCGTCCCAGTCATTCACGTCATTAAGTGTCACACGTCCGGCTGTAAACGCTGTGGCAGAACTATCTGCGAATGTTCTGAGTGCGCGACGCCGCCGCCGCATCGCCTGCTGGGGCCTTTTGCCCTACCGGGCGGAGCTGCCAGTATTTAGCAATGCGCAACGACGCCTCTCCGCACGCTTCCGGTGCTGCCGCCTCGGGCCCTGGCACCCTCCGCGCGGCACGTGACCTGCTGCTCGACCACCGGACCGACTACGCCGCGGCCGTGGCAGGCTTCGCCTGGCCCGCGCTCGACGAGTTCAACTGGGCGCTCGACTGGTTCGATGTGATCGCCGCCGAGCACCCCGACCGGCTCGCGCTGCGCGTGGTCGGCGACGACGGGTCCGACGAGGCGGCCAGCTACGCCGCCATGGCGGCGCGGTCGGCGCAGGTGGCGAACTGGCTGCGCGGGCTCGGCGTCCGACGCGGCGATCACGTGCTGCTGATGCTCGGCAACGTCGTACCGCTGTGGGAGGTCATGCTCGCGGCGATGAAGCTCGGCGCGGTCATCATCCCCGCCTCCACGCTGCTGCAGCCGGCCGACCTGGATGACCGGGTCGTGCGCGGTAACGTCAGGCACGTGATCGCCGAGGCCGGCCAGATCGCGAAGTTCGCCGAGGTCCCCGGCGACTGGACGCCCGTCGTCGTGCCGCCCAGCCTCTCCGGCGCGGACCACGACGGCACGCCGGACGGCCTTCGCACCTGGCACCGCTACGAGGACTCGCGGAACGCGGCGGCCGAGTTCACACCGGACGGCGCGACCCGCGCGGGCGACCCGCTGCTGCTGTACTTCACCTCGGGAACGACGTCCAAGCCGAAGCTGGTCGGCCACACCCACGCGAGCTACCCGGTCGGCCACCTGTCCACGATGTACTGGATCGGCATCCAGCCCGGCGACGTGCACCTGAACATCTCCTCACCGGGCTGGGCCAAGCACGCCTGGTCGAACCTCTTCGCGCCGTGGGACGCGCAGGCCACGATCCTGATACTGAACCAGGCCAGGTTCAGTGCCCAGGGCCTGCTCAAGGCGCTCGGGGACTGCGGTGTCACCACCTTCTGCGCGCCGCCCACCGTGTGGCGGATGCTCATCCAGGCGGACCTGTCCGCCGCCGACGTCTCCGCGCTGCGCGAGTGCGTCGCCGCCGGCGAGCCGCTCAACCCCGAGGTCATCGACCAGGTCCGCAAGGCCTGGGGCATCACGGTCAGGGACGGCTTCGGCCAGACGGAGACGACCGCCCAGATCGGCAACCCGCCGGGCCAGCCGCTCAAGCCCGGGTCGATGGGGCGGCCGCTGCCCGGCTACCCGGTGGTGCTCGTCGACCCGGTGACGGGAGCGCCCGGCCGCGACGGCGAGATCTGCCTCGACCTCAGCCGCCGGCCGCTCGGCCTGATGACCGGCTACGCCGACGACGCCGAGCGGGACGCGGAGGCGATGCGCGGCGGCTACTACCACACGGGCGACGTCGCCAGCAGCGACGATGAGGGCTATATCACCTACGTCGGCCGCACCGACGACGTCTTCAAGGCCTCGGACTACCGGATCTCGCCGTTCGAGCTGGAATCCGTGCTGATCGAGCACGTCGCGGTTGCCGAGGCCGCGGTGGTCCCCGCGCCCGACCCGCTCCGCCTCGCCGTGCCGAAGGCGTACGTGCTGCTCGCCGCGGGCGCCGCCCCGGGGCCGGAGCTAGCAAGGGACATCATGGCCTTCGTCCGCGAACGGGTGCCTGGCTACAAGCGGATCCGCCGGGTGGAGTTCGCCGACCTGCCCAAAACCATCTCCGGCAAGATCCGCCGCGTCGAACTGCGCACCCAGGAGGGCGGACCGCGCGAGGTCCGCGGCGTCACCGAGTTCTGGGAGGAAGACTTCACCTGGTGAGCTAGCCAGGGGAGCAGGGAGCAGGGAAGTTCTCAGGAAGGACGGCGAGACGTGGCGGCGGGCTTCGATCCGTACGCGGTGCTCGGCGTGTCCCGCGATGCCACCGCCGACCAGATCGCGCTGGCCCGACGGCGGCTGAGCCGCCAGTACCACCCGGACGTGAACAGCTCGCCGGACGCCGCCGCGCGCTTCGATGAGGTCCAGCGCGCGTTTGACCTGCTGTCCGACCCGGTCGCGCGGTCCAAGTACGACCAGGCACGCGGTCACCCGGCCGCGGTGCCTGGGGTCTTCGCCCGCCCGGCCGCGGTGAACTTCGGCCGCCTCGGGCCGTGGCGGCCGGTCGCCGACGCCACCGTCAGCGTCAACTGGACCGGGGCGCGGCCGCGGCACGTCGCCGGCGGCCGGGGCGGCGAGTGGTGGACGATCGTGGGCTCCGCCTCGTCGGCCTCCTCGAGCGTCATCGTGTTCCACCTGCGCGCCGAGGCGCACGCCGGCCTGACGGACGGGCGGCGGCAGGGCCAGTTCACGGTGACCGTGGACGGGCGCACGGTGGTGGTGCCGCTCACGGCGGAATTCAGCAGCGCGGACCAGTCGCCCGCGGCCGGCGCCGCCAGGTCCGCCCCGCCCGCGTCCCGGCGGCCCCGGCAGGCCCTCGTGGCGCTGTACCTCTTCGTTATCGTCGGCGCGGTGATTTACGCCAACGCCTTCCACCCGGGCAGCCACTCGCCGGCCGGCGGCGGGCGGGCGTCCGCGCCGGCCCCGGCGCGGTCCGAGACGGTGACGGCCTCCCCCGGGCAGCCGGTCAAGGTCCCGCAGGAGCAGACGGCCACGATCGGTGTCCAGCCGGTGTTCACCGCCGGCCGGGCGGCGCCGGACAAGGCGAAGGAACTCGCCGCCGGCGTGATCGGGCCGCCCGTGCTGCATGGCTTTGAGCTGTACCTGCCGGTGGCCCCGTCCGGGCGGCCGAGCCTCTGCCTCACCGTGACCGCGCCCGGGTCCGGCGGCCGGGCGGGCGCGGCCTTCACGGAGAACCCGCTGGGCACGGTCGCCACGGGCGGCGGGATGGACGACGTTTTCCCCGCGGTGCTGCCCGGCGGCTACGCGCTCGACCCGCACTGCACCCCCTCCGGCGCCACGGCTATGACGCTCGGCACCGTGACCGCGGGCAACCTCGGCGTGCTTGACGGCGCCACCGGCTCCGATCCTGGCAACGCGATGGTCGTGTTCGCCATCCATACGTCGGGTGCCACGACCACGGTCACCTACGGCGCGGTCGGCCAGGCACCGGCTACCGAGCTGTCCGGGACGCCGCCCGCCGATGACGCGTGCGTCGACAGCGGCCAGGGCAGCGGCCTGCTGACCTACTGGCACCCTTCCAAGTCGCTGGTCAGCCACCAGGTGGCCGGCACCGCCGAGTGGCTGGAGACGGGGATCCTGGTCTTCGACGGGGTCACGGACAGCCGACAGGGCAGCTACTTCCACTATGACTGCGCGGACGACCTCGCCAGCGACGCGCCGGGCATCGCGGTCCCCTAGCGGGTGCCCGCTCAGCTCGTGACGTCGGCCGAGGTGAAGCGGGCCCAGGCGATCGACAGGAACACCACCGCGTACACCGCGAAGCTCAGCAGGCCGTGCCACAGCGTCGTCGTGTCGATCGGCGCGCGCAGCAGCGAGTCGAACGACAGCCACCAGTGCGTCGGGATGTAGGGTGCGACCGGCGCGAACTGCGGGATGTTGTCGATCACCTCGCTGGCGACCACGATGATCATCGCCGCCGCGATCGCGCCGATCGCGTGCTCGGTGAACGTGGAGATCGCCAGGGCGATCGCGCCGAACGCCGCCATCGCGGCGCACACGTACAGCGTCACCCACAGCACGTGCACGAGGCCGTCGGCGAGCGGCACCGTGGTGCCGGACAGCAGCGTCACCGGCCCGGCGCCGAACAGCGCCACCCCGACGACGAGGGCGATCACCGAGACGACGAACGTCGCGGCCACCGCCCACACCACGATTGTCGCGTACTTGACCGCGAGCAGCCGGGTCCGCCCGGCCGGGACCGCGAGCAGGTAGCGCAGCGTGCCGTAGCCGGCCTCGCCGGCGATCGAGTCGCCGGCCACGACACCGATCACCACCGGCAGCACCAGGATCAGCAGCAGCGACAGCGCGACGAACGTCAGGAACACGCCGTTGCCGGCGAGTTGGCTGAAGTACGCGGCGCCGCTGGCGCTTGGCCCGCGCCCGCCGCCGCCGTGCGGCATGGAGAGCTTCAGGCCGATGCCGATCAGCAGCGGGAACAGCGCGGCGACGAGCAGCAGCAACTGGTTGCGGCGGCGGAAGAAGGTGACCCGCAGGTCGTTGGCGAAGAACCGCAGAGTAGTCCGAACGAGTGCGGCTGACTCGGGTCCGATGGCGCTTCTCGCCATCGCGCCCTCAGCCAGCCTCGACATCGAAGCCCTCCCCGGTGAGGCCGACGAACAGGTCCTCAAGGCTCGGCGCCTCGACGGTGAGGCCGCGGACCCCGACCCCCGCGTGCACCAGCTCGGCGGTCACCTTCTCCGCGGCCACGTCGCCAAGCTCGGCCGTGACCAGGCCGTCGGCGGCTCCCGGGTTAACCAGCCCCGTGTTGACCACCGCGATGTCGGCGAGGCCGAGCTTCGCGAGCACCTCGGCGGCGGCCGCGGTGTCGCCGGTGCGCACCGCCACCCTGGGGGCGGCGGTGCGGCGCAGGGCGGCGAGCTCGCCCTGGAAGACGAGCTTGCCCAGGCGCATCACGCCCACGTGCGTCGAGACCTGCTCGACCTCGGCGAGCAGGTGAGAGGAGACGAAGACCGTGATCCCCTCGGCCGCGATCTGCCGGACGAGCGCGCGGACCTCGCGGGTGCCCTGCGGGTCGAGGCCGTTGGTCGGCTCGTCCAGGATGATCAGGTCCCTGGGCGCGAGCAGGGCGGCCGCGATCGCCAGGCGCTGCTTCATGCCGAGCGAGTAGTTGCGGAACCTCTTGCGCGCGGCGCCGGTCAGGCCGACCCGTTCCATGGCCTCGCCGATCCTGGCCTTCGCGGTCCCGGCAGAAGCCGTGCGGTCGGCAGCGTCGTAGCGGGCCAGGTTGTCCCAGCCGGACAGGTAAGGGTAGAACGCCGGGCCCTCGACCAGGGAGCCGACGCGCGACAGCACCCGCGTCGCGCCTTCCGGCATCGGCACGCCGAGCAGTTCGGCCGACCCGCTGGTCGGGAACGCCAGGCCGAGGAGCATGCGGATCGTCGTGGTCTTGCCGGAACCGTTCGGCCCGAGGAAGCCGTATACCGATCCCCTGGGGACCGCGAGGTCAATGTGGTCGACGGCCAGCTGGCCGCCGCGGAAACGCTTCGTGAGCGCGGAGCTGGCGATCGCCAGCCCCGCGCTCACGTCCCCTGTGGGCGATGGGGCAGGGACGGTCATCGCGCCGGCCCGGCCATCGGGGTCGCCTGCGTCATGAGGTGGTGTGCCCCACCGCCGCGTAAAGGACGTCCGGCTGCACCGCGCCGATGTAGACCTCGCCGCCGGTCATCAGCATGGAGACCAGGCTGGTGGTGACCAGCGTGCCGCTCCCCCAGCTGCCGTGGACCGGCTTGGCCGAGCCAAGCAGGGCGCTGAGCAGCTCCTGGGAGGAGACGCTGACGCCATTGTTGTCGGCGGAGGCGACGTTCTGCTGCCCGGTGGAGGAACTGGCCGAGCCAGAGGAACCGGAAGTCGTTCCGAATCCCTGCATGAGGTCCTTTTGCGGGAACGCCACCACGGTGAGCCAGCTCTTGCCGTAGGAGCCAAAGCCGCTCGTGCTGCCGGCCGGCGCGGTGCCGCTCGCGGACTTGGCCTCGTCCTTGAGGTTCACCACGTCGACGGACGCGCCGGGCGGCGGGGTGAAGCTGTAGTTGGCGGGGGCCGGCGCGACCCACTGCAGCGCGGTGTAGCCGACCTGGAAGGCGGGCGAACTCGCGCCCTTGGCGTACAGCTGGACGCGGAGCGGCACACCGTACTTGCCGTCGATCGCGATCACGACCTTGCCGACCAGCGAGCGGGAGTCCTTTGGCGCGAGCACGAGCTGGTAAGCCGGCTCGCCCGCCACCATCACGTTGGCCTGCACGGAGACCAGGGTGGTCTTGCCAACCGCGGCGAGCACCTGGTTGGCGGCCTGCTGCGGGGTCAGCGGCGGCTGCGGGAGCCTGGGCGTGGCCTGCTTCGCGCTGGCGGAGTCCGACGGCTTGACGAACTCGGTCACCGAGTCGCTCGCGGACTCCCAGAGCCACACCTTGGCACCGTCGGCGATGACGTCCGTCTCGGAGGCGGGCTCCGGGATCGACAGCCGGTAGTGCGTCGAGTCCTGGTAGTAGACCTTCATCGTGTGCGAACCGGTCAGCAGCGACGTCATGCTCGTCGCGTTTCCCGTCTGCGGTAGCTGCGGCAGGCCAAGCGAGGCCGTCTCCACCACCGTGCCGGTCATCGGCGCGACCTTGGCGTCAGTGCTGATGCTGGCCAGGAGCTGCGCGGGGGTACGGTTCGGCAGGTTCGGTGACGCTTGTGCCGCGGGGATCTGCAGCACCGCGACCGCGGCGGCGGTGGCCGCGATGGCCGTACCCGGCACGGCCCAGCGGGCTCGCCTGGAGAGTTTCACTCGCATGCTTCCTCACCCGTTCTCGGGCTCTTCGTCTTGCCTTGTCAATTCTTACTCTGAACTCGGGCGGCTGTGACCAAGCTGAGAGAGCTGTGGACCAGCTGAGAGACCTGAGGATCAGCTGAGAGCGCGGTGCAGCCTGTCGGCCCGGTAGGTGACACTGGACGGGTGCGGGTGCTAGTCGTGGAGGACGAGCGGCGGTTGGCCGCCGCGGTGAAGCGCGGCCTTGAGGCGTCGGGGTTCGCGGTCGATATCGCGTTCGACGGGGTCAGCGGGCTGCACATGGCGCGTGAGGGCGGGTACGACGGCGTCGTGCTCGATGTCATGCTGCCCGGCCTCTCTGGTTACAAGGTGTGCGAGCGGCTGCGGGCCGAGGAGAACTGGGTGCCAGTGCTGTTCCTGTCGGCCAAGGACGGGGAGTACGACCAGGCCGACGGGCTCGACCTCGGTGGTGACGACTACCTGACCAAGCCGTTCTCCTACGTGGTGCTCGCGGCACGGCTGCGCGCGCTGCTGCGGCGCGGCACCGTGCCCCGGCCCGCCATCTTGCGGGCGGGCGACCTGTCGCTTGACCCCGCGGCCCGGGTGGTGCGGCGCGGCTCGGACTGCGTGGAGCTGACGGCGCGGGAGTTCTCGCTGCTTGAGTACCTCATGCGGCGCTGCGGGTCCGTGGTGTCCAAGGCGGAACTGCTCGCGCACGTCTGGGACGACCCGGATGAGATCGCAGACCTCAACGTCGTCGAGGTGTACGTCGGCTACCTGCGGCGGAAGATCGACGTGCCGTTCGGGCGGCGGTCCGTGCAGACCGTGCGCGGCGCGGGCTACCTGCTGGCGGGCGACGGTGGCTGAGGGGTTCGGGCCGGTCATCCGCTGGTGGCGGCGGCGCGGGCTGCGTGCCCGGGTCACGCTCACCGCCGCCCTCGGCCTTATCGTCGCGTTCGTGGCCGCCGACCTGCTGCTCTTCAACGCGTTGCGGGTGTCGCTGACCCGGTCGGTCGACGACTCCGCGCGCTCCGGCGCGGTCGAGGTGCAGGCGCTGATCAACGCCGGCCGGCTGCCCAACCCGGTGCCCGTCCCTAGCGACGTCACCATCCAGGTACTGAGCGCCACGGGCGTCATCGCCAATGTGTCCTCGGAGGCGGACCGGATGGTGCCCATCGTGTCGCTCGCCCAGGCGCGGGCGCTCGCGAACGGCGGCGGCGCGACGATGATCCACGGCGCGCCCTTTGACATGGCGCCGTTGCTGCGGGTCGTGGTGGTGTCGGCCAACGGCGGTGAGCTCGTGATCGCGGCCGTGCCGTTCAGCGAGGCATCCGGGTCGCTGACCGTGGTGGCGCGGGCGCTGGTGATCTTCACGCCCGTGCTCTTCCTGGTGTTCACCTGGGCCATCTGGCTGGTCACCGGCTCGACCCTGCGGCCGATCGCCGCGCTGCGCCGTGGCGCGGCCCGGGTCACGCCCACCGGGCTGCCGTCCGACCTGCCGGTCCCCGATGCGCGGGATGAGGTCAGGCTGCTCGCACTCACCCTGAACGACATGCTCTCCCGGCTGGCGGAGGCGCAGCAGCGGCAGCGGGCCCTGGTCTCGGACACGGCGCACGAGCTGCGCTCACCGATCGCGTCGATTCGCACCCAGCTTGAGGTGGCGCTGGACTTCCCCTTGACGCAGGACTGGGAGACGACGGCAAAGGACGTGCACGCGGACGTGCTGCGGCTGGCCCGGCTCGCCGAGGACCTCTTGCTCCTCGCCCGGCTCGACGAGCAGGCCGGCCAGGCGACGCAATCGGGAGGCGCGGCCGTCGACCTGGCCGAGCTCGGCCGCTCGGTCGTCTGCCGCTACGCGGACGCCGGCGTCACCGTGACGGCCGCCGGGCCGGACGGTAGCGCCGCGGTCGCGGTCGCGGGCGACCGGGGCCGGCTGGACCGGCTGCTTGTGAACCTGGTGGACAACGCGGTCCGCTACGCCAAGTCCTCGGTGGTGGTATCGGTCGCCTGCGACGGGGCCTGGGCGGAGCTCGCGGTCACCGACGATGGTCCCGGCATCCCCGCGGCCGACCGGGAGCGGGCCTTCGACCGCTTCGCCCGGCTGCACGACGCGCGCAGCAGGGACGGGGACGAGGCGGGCGGCGCGGGGCTTGGGCTTGCCATCGTCCGCGCGACCGCCCAGGCCTACGGCGGCATCGCCGTGCTTGAGCCGGCCACGCCGGCCGACGACGACGCGGAAACCGTGACGGGGCTGCGGGCGGTCGTCCGGCTGCCCGCGATCCCCGATCCGGCCTGAACACGGGCACGGCGGACCGGCGTCGCGCGGGCTCCCTGGATATATCGTTCACTCATACCTTTGAAGTTGGGAGCCGCATGCGCGACCGTAAGCGCGGCACGGTCCGTGACCTACGGCGCGAGAACCGGGCCGCGGTCCTGTGGTCGCTCTACCTGGGCCAGCCACGCAGCCGCCAGGAGCTGAGCGCGGCCACCGGGCTCAGCGCCGCCTCGGTGACGAACGTGATCCGCGAGCTGATCGACGAGGGCGTCGTGATCGAGACCGGCCTGGCGGAGTCCGATGGCGGGCGGCCGCGGGCGATGCTCGGGATGAACCCGGAGTACGGCTACGTCATCGGTGTCGACATCGGCGAGACGCGGACCAGGGTCGAACTCTTCGACCTGACCATGAGCGAGCGCGCCCGGGTCGAGTACCCGCTTGACCGGGCCGCCGAGCACGACGTCGGCGTGGTCGTCGGGCAGATCGCCGCCGGGCTTGACACGGTGCTCGCCGACAGCGGCATCGGCCGCGAGGCCATACTCGGCGTCGGCGTCGGCGTGCCGGGGATCATCGAGCGGGGGCCGGAGGTGCTGGTCCACGGCCAGACCTACGGCTGGGACGCCGTGCCGCTTGGCAAGCTGCTGCGCGCGCACACCGACCTGCCGCTCCGCTTCGACAACGGCGCGAAGACGATGGGCCAGGCCGAGCTGTGGTTCGGGGCCGGCCGCGGCGCGCGGAACGCGGTCATGGTCCTGATCGGCTCGGGCGTCGGCGCGTCGCTCATCTCCGGCGGCACCACCTACCAGGGCGCGACCTCGAGCGCGGCGGAGTTCGGGCACGTCACCGTGGCGGTCGACGGCCGCAAGTGCCGGTGCGGCGCCGCGGGCTGCCTGGAGGCATACGCGGGCGCGACCGCGATCCTGGAGCGGTACGGCCGGCCGATGGCGGCCGATGACCAGGAACTGGCGCTCGCCGAACTCCTCGGCGCCGCGGCCACGTCGGATCGCGCGGCGGCGGTGCTTGACGAGACCGCGCGCTACCTGGGCGCCGGCATCGGCACCCTGATCAACCTATTCAACCCGGAGCGGGTCATCCTTGGCGGCTGGGCCGGCCTCCTGCTCGGTGACCACCTGCTGCCGGAGATCCGGGAGTCGGCCAGACGGCATTCCCTCCACCACCTCTTCGCCGCCGCCTCCGTCGAGCTGGGCGAACTGGGCGCGGGGGCGGTGGCCAGGGGCGCCGCCACCCTCCCCATGGAGACCTTTCTCAACGGTTTCGCGGGCGGCCCCAACGGCTTCGCGGGCGGTCACTGACCCGCCGACGGGGCGGTCACTGACCCGCCGCGCGGGAATCGTGCCCGCCAGGCGAACCGCGACGACGTCCGCCGCTACTTACTCTCCAAGCGAAGCCTTCGGGGAGGTCACCGGTGAACGATCCACACCGAGAAGCGGGCGCAACAATCCTCGCTGTCGCTCGCGCCCCTGGCCGCGACGACGCTCAGTTGCTGCGCCGGATCGGCCAGGGCGACGAGAACGCGATGGCCGAGTTCTACCGCGAGCACGGCCGGGCCGTGCTCGCCCAGGTCCTGCTCGTGACCGGCGAGCGGGCGCTCGCAGAAGAGATCGTGCAGGACACGATGCTCGCCGTCTGGCGCGGATCTGGTTCGTTCCGCGGCGAGTCGTCGGTCCGCTCGTGGGTGATCGCCATCGCCCGGCACAAGACCAGGGACCGGCTGCGCGGTCATCGGCTGCGGGTGGTGGATGACACCTTCCTTGCCGACCTGCCGAGCACCGGGCCCGGGCCCGAGGTCATGGCGCTCGACCGGGCGGAACTGGCCGAGGTGACGGGCGCGATCAGGGAACTCGCGCCGCCCCACCGGGAGGTACTTGGCCTTGTTTTCGGAGGCGGGGTTTTCGGAGGCGGGGTGTTCGGAGGCGGGGTCTTCGGTGCGGGGCTCAGCCTGCCCGAGGTCGCCGCAGTGCTTGAGATCCCGGTCGGAACCGTGAAGAGCCGCCTGACCGCGGCGCGGGCCGCGCTGAGCAAGATTCTCAATGAGAAGGGACAGAGCCGATGAACACCGATTTCCCCCATCTGGACCTGACGGACCTGATCGGCGCGGCCACCGGCCAGGACGCCGACAACCGGGTGACCGCGCACCTCGCGGGCTGCGCGGACTGCCGCGCCGAGGCGGACCGCTGGAACGTCGTCGCGGCCGGGGTCCGCGGCCTCGTGGCCGACACGCCGGAGATGCGGCCGCTTGCCCGGCCCCGGCGGCACATGCTGGCGGACCCCCGGCGCCGCACGACGCTGGCCGCCGGCGCCGCGGCCGCGCTTGTCGTCCTCGGCGGCGCCGGCTACGGCGCGACCGCCGCCCTGACCGGGCACGCGGCGGCCCAGGACGGCACGAGCGACAACGCGGTGCTGCTGACCGTGGTCCGGGGATGCGCCGGACTCAAGATGGCCACCGGGACGCTGGCCGCGGTGAACGGCGACCGCCTGGTCATCGACACGCCCGGTGGCCGGCCGGTGACCGTGATCGTGACGCCGTCGGCGATGGTAAGCATCTCCGGTGCGTCGCTGAGCGACATCACGGACGGTGCGCCGGTGACCGTCATGGGCGCCAGGTCCGGCGCGACGTTGGCGGCCGACGCCGTCACCGTCGGGCAGACGAAGAGCCTCATCTCGAACGGCGGGGGGCAGCCGACGAGGGGCGTCACCGCGAAGGCGCGGCCCAGCCAGGCCCTCCCCCAGCCATTGGTGCCTGACAAGGCCGACATCGTCGCCGGGACGGTGGCCGACGCGGGTGCTGCCGGCTTCACCGTCGTCACGTCCACCGGTGGCCGGGTTCAGGTGACGACCTCCGGCGGCACGCTCGTCACCGTGATGCACGGCAGCGTGGGCGAGTTGCGGGTCGGCGCCACGACCATCGCCGCCGGCTACGTCGAACCGAACCGCACGCTGTCGGCGACGGCGGTGCTCCAGCCGCAGCCGAAGAAGCCGTTCTCCGGCCGGTCGCAGGGCACCGTGACCGTGAACGGCTGCTCCCCCACGTCGATTGACAACGCGCTCACCACGGCGTTCGCCGTCGGCGCCTGACCGGGGTCACGGCTCTTCGACGTGATCGTCCGGCGGCTCGTCGCCCGGCAGGTCGTTGCCGCTGTTGCCCGAGACGGCGCAGCCGGCGCAAGGGCCGCTCTGCTCCTGCGCGTACCTCGCCTGGTTGATGATGTCCACGGCGCCGTCGAGCGCGTCCTCGGCCTCCGCCTGACTCAACGCGGGATCGGTGGCGAAGGGGTCGGTGAGGATGTCGTCCAGTTCGGCCGTCGCGGCCTGCTCGAGTCGCCCGGGCACGGGGATGACCTCGGACGCGGCGTCCGGCGGCGGCTGCGCGCCGGGCAGCCGCTGGATCCAGGCGGCGAACGTGTCCTTGAGCGGGCTGTCCTCGATCAGCCCGGCCAGGTACTCGCGCACGACCTGCACGACCTCGTTGTCGCTGAGCGACGGGACCGAGATGAGGCCGGCGACCACCTTGGCCGCGAGGTCGCCGGCCACCTCGACCCGCTTGGCCGTGTCGTCCTCCTTCGCCTCCTCTTGCTGCACGTCGGTGGCCCGGGCGGCCAGGTCGGACGGGGCGGGCAACGGCTCGGCCAGGTCGGTCGCCGCGGCGGCCGCCCGCGCCGTCTGGTCCAGCGACGGCGCGGGCGGCAGCGCCAGCGCGAGGGCCTGCGCCTCCCCGAGCCTGCGGGCGTTGTCCTTCTCCGTTTCCACGGCGTCCCGCGGGTCCTCGGAGGCGCTGACCTCGTCGATTTTCGCGACGAGGCGGGTGAGTACTGGTGACCTCGGCTGGGCGGCCAACTGGGCGGCGATGGCCGTGTAGGCGGCCGCCTCGCCCTCCTCGACGAGTTCGCGCTGGAACGCCACCTCGTAGGCGGCGCTCAGCCGGCGGCCGAGCGTGGAGGTGAGCGCAGGCGGGGCGGCCAGGCCGACGAACACGGCCGCGAGCAGCCCCACGTGCAGGCCGGTCAGGAGGCGCTCGGTGATCTCAGTAACGGCAACGGCCCGCCACCGCTCGAACCGCCGCGCGGCGTTCTTCAGCCGTCCCGGCCAGCGAAGGAACGCAACGCTGGCGGCGGCGAGTAGCAGCCACACCCCCGTCCACGCCCACCACGGCAGGTCGGCCAGCGCGCCGACCCGGTCAAGCAGGTCGCGCACCACGGCCACCTCGGCTCTCGGCATGCCGAGGAGGTTCGCCAGCCAGACCAGCGCCAGGACGGTCATCCCGCCGAGCAGCAGCGCCAAGACGAGGTCGGCACCCGCGCGGACGGCGAGTCGCTCCGATCCGTTCATCATCCGCCACAGCCGGAACGCTCCCCAGGCGGCAGCGGGGAAAAGCAGCCCGGCGGCGGGCAGCGCGGTCAGCAAGCCGTGCTCGATGAGCAGGAGCAGCGTGGCACCGATGGTGGCGGCGGCGACCACGTCGGGTGCGGCGCGCTGCCACCGGCGGCCGAGCCCGCGGGTCCGGCGGAAGGCGAGCACGCCGACCCAGGTGCCGCAGGCCAGGACGAGCGCCGCGGGCAGGACGAACGCGACGATCTCGGCGAGGAACGGGCCCGACACGGCGATCAGCGCCGCCGCCGCGACCGCGGACGCGGCCGCCAGGCCGAGCCGGACGCGCCGTGACCGGCGCGGCAGGTAGCTCAGGGTCATCTCGCTGCCGCTTGACACCATGAGCAGCAGCCAGAGCAGGACGCCGCCGGCGGGCACGCCCGCCAGCACACCGATGAACGCGCTGAGAGGGACAAGGGCCCAGTCGACGGGTGCGGCACCGGACTGACGGGAAACGACGCCGCCAAAGCCGATGGCCGCGCCCGCGATCACGCCGACCGTGAAGTCCGCGCAGGCCCGCTTCCTCACCCGCTTGGTCAGGCACCGGACGAGCACGGCCCGTACGCCGCCGCCGGCCAGCCGGCGCGCGCGCAGCCGTGCGTGGTCCGCGAGTGCCGCCCGCCCGCTGACCGCTAGCCAGGCACGGAGGGCATCGTCGCGGAACTCGTAGCCGGCCGGGGTACGCCGCAGCACTCCCCGATCGGCCGCATCCTCGAGCAGCGGCAGGAACCTGACGCGATCCTCCCAGTCCGCCGACAGGAACCACTCGGAGAACTTGAGCAGGGGGTACGGGCCGGAAAGCAGCGCGCCCCAGGCCACCGCCAGCACCGCGTGCGCCGCCACGACCTCGGGCAGCACGCTGGTCCCGACCGCGGGCAGCACGCCGAGCAGCACGCCGGCCGGCGCCCAGGCCAGCCCCGCGGCCAGGCAGGTCATGCGCTCGTCGCGATACCCGTCGGCCGGGGCGGGAGCGCTGGCCCGCCCGCTCCACTGCCTGACCAGGGTCGGCAGGATCCCGAGGCCGAGCAGCAGCGCGCCGCCGAGCACCTGGCCGGCTTCCCTCCGCCCGCGCGGCCAGCGCGGCCGGATCGCGCGGGGCGGGTCAAGCCGCAGCCGCGCGGCCGAGCGGCGCAGCCGCGCGCTAATCCCGGGGCCGGCCCCCTTGAGCCCGACGAGCAGGGCGATGGCGTAGCCGCCGAACAGGCCGGTCGGGCTCAGCGCGATCCCGACGTAGCTCCCCCAGCCGATGACCACGAGCGTGCACAGCCCAAGGATCAGCCGGCGAATCGCGAGGACCGGCGGTGCCGGCGCCAGCCGCGGTATCTCCCACCAGCGGATCGTCCCCTGGCTCGCGGCCGCGGCGGCGATGAGCCCGAGCCACCGCTCGACGTGTTCCCGCTCCCGCTCCTCGGGATAGGCAGCCGCAAGGAACTCCTCGCCCGCCCGTTCCGCCACCTCGGACACGACGACATCGTGCCACACCAGCCGGACAATAACCGACAATTCCCCCGTACGCCCCGCGGCCGTCCGCCCAGGGGCGTTGCCAAACGGCCGAGGCACCCGGCGGGACCGGACTCGCCCGCCCCGGGGCCATGATTGCGGGAAAGGAGTAACGCCAGGCAACCACTGCCCGAATTATCCCGTCGCAATTAACATGTAAATTCGGTACAACCTGTAAACTTTGTCCAAGCGGAAAAGAAAGTACGTCTGGCAAGAGCTTTATTTACATGACGTACCTAATTTACACGTTAACCAGAATCCGCCAGCAGCCTCTATTGTCTAATATCACGAAATGTCGGGCCTGGAGGCTGGGTGAGGCCGGCCAGGGGCGGGGTGGCCCAGTGCGGCCCACGGAGTCTTGGCCTTGCGGTGAGGGGGTCGCCGGGGAATGGGCCGCCACTTTGCGAAGGAGCGTCGGCGGCCATTCCTCACGACCCCGGCCACCACTCACTGAGGTTTAGAACGAGAGCAGGCCAACCCTAAACACGGGAACCACCAAGTCGTTCGGGATAAACGAGGCGATTACCAGCGCCCAACCGGGAGGAGCGCGGCCACCGCTACCACGACGAACAGCAGCGTCAGGTAGGCGATGCTGAGGTGGAACAGGCGCATGGGGAAGGGCTTGCCACCGGCGCCTGGGGTGTCCCCAGGGGGCGCTGCGCTGTTCGTGCGGACCTGGGCGTCCAGGCGGTGGGCCTCGAGCAGGAACCACGCGCCGAGACCCGCCGCCACGACCGCGTAGACCCAGCCCGCGTACGGGGCAAGGGCGAGTGTCGCGGCGACCATGGCGTACGAGTACAGCACGATCTTGCGGGTCACCGCGGCCGGGCTCGCCACCACCGGGAGCATCGGGACGTTCGCGCGGGCGTAGTCGTCCTTGAACTTCATCGCCAGCGCCCAGAAGTGCGGCGGGGTCCACAGGAAGATCACCGCGAACAGCACGATCGCCGGGATCGCCACCGTGCCCTTGACCGCCGCCCAGCCGACGAGGACGGGGAAGCAGCCCGCGGCCCCGCCGATCACGATGTTGGACGGTGAGCGGCGCTTGAGCAGCAGCGTGTAGACGAAGATGTAGAAGAGGATCGCGGCGTCGGCGAGCGACGCGGCGAGCCAGTTGGCTTCCAGCCCGAGCAGCAGCGTGGCGCCCGCGCCGAGCACGATGCCCCAGATCAGCGCCTCGGCCGGCTTGACCGTGCCCTGCCGGTTAACCAGCGGCCGGCGGGACGTGCGCTTCATCAAGGCGTCGATGTCGCGGTCGATGTAGCAGTTGATCGTGTTCGCGCTGCCGGCGGCAAGGGTGCCGCCGACGAGCGTGACCAGGACGAGCTTCAGCGACGGCAGGCCGCGCTGGGCGAGCAGCATCGTCGGGACCGTGGTGACGAGGAGCAACTCGATGATCCGTGGCTTGGTCAGCGCGACGAGCGCGCCGGCCACGGCCCTGGGGGTGCGCCGGGCAGGCTGGCCGGACGTCCGGCCAGCCTGCGCCGCGAGCGCGGTAGGAGAGGAGGTCACTACTCCTCCGGCTCCTCGGTTGCCTCCGCCGTTTCGTGGTCGGTGGCCGCCTCTTGCGTGGCCGCTTCGTGCTCGCCCGCCGGCTCCTTCGCGACGGTCGCCACGGGCGGAGCCGGGACCGGGCCCGGCTCCCTCGTGCCGAAGGAGGCAAACGGCGCGGTCGTCAGGTACTTCAGCCTCGGTCCGGCGTGCTGCCACCTGAACAGGTAGAACAGCGCGATCGTGATCACGATGAACGCGCCCATCGGGAGTGCGAACGTCATGATCGTCCCGCCGAAGTACATCGCGGGCCCGTCCGCTATTGGCATGGTCGTCATTCCTCCAGCTCAGCGCACGTAGAACAGTAGCCAGAATATAATCGCGACGACGGCGAGGTAGTTCCACACGACGGTGAAAGCACTCAGCGCCGACTGGAACCGCTGCACCTCGAACGCTTGCGCGTAGGTGGGCGGCTGTTCCACGAAGGAGATGGCGGGGATGTGCCGCGAGCGGGCGACCATGATCTCCAGCCAGATCATCGCCGACAGCCAGGTGACGAGGGCCACCGGGTAGAAGCCGACGAAGACGCTGGCGAAGCCGGACGCCCCCGGCTGGAACGGCAGGACGAGCAGCTCGACGATTTGCAGCGCCACCGCCGCGAGTCCGAAGACCAGCGCGACGACCGCCGAGATGAGCCACTCGTTCTTCCTGCCGCCCTTGATCCGCTGCAGGCCGACGGTCTGGATGACCGCGCTGAGCGCGATCAGGCCCACGATCGCCTCGCCGTAGTGGTACGACGGGAACGGTGTCGTGCTCGGCAGCCACTTGCCGTGGCCGTTCGACGAGAACAGGTAGAAGTACGCGAACGCGAACGCGCCGAACAGGAACGACAGTGCGCCGATGGCGAGCCTGCTGCCGGTCCAGGCGGCGTTGAGCCCGGCCTCGTGATAAAAGGCCGTCTCCTCGGTTGCCCGGGTAGCGGCCTCGCCGCTACCCGGGGCGGTGATGTCCGCCATTGCTTTCCTATTCCTCCGATCCGGTGCCCGCACCGACCGCGGTCAGTGCACCGCCGATCACGCCCGCGGGCGGATGCAGGTCCGCCACCGGGAACGCGTTCGGGTCGCCGTATTCGTACGGGCCCGCCAGGATCACCGGGATGTACTCGAAGTTGTCGGCCGGCGGCGGGCTCGGAACCTGCCACTCCAGGCCGCGGGCCTGCCACGGGTTCTGCGGTGCCCGCTTTCTCCAGACCACCGTCGACATCACGAAGTTGAAGATGAAGACGCACATCGAGCCGCCCAGGCAGAACGCGGAGATCGACACCCAGTCGTTCAGCGTCTGCAGGTTGGCCGCGTACTCGAAGACCCGGCGCGGCTGGCCAAGCAGGCCGACCGCGAACAGCGGCAGGAACGTTGAGTTGAACGTGATGAACATCGTCCAGAAGTGGATCTTGCCGAGCCGCTCGTTCATGGTGATGCCCATGACCTTCGGCAGCCAGTAGTAGATGCCGCCGAAGAAGGCGAAGATCAGGCCGCCCATGATCGTGTAGTGGAAGTGCGCCATCACGAAGAAGCTGCCGTGCGCGGTGGTGTCCGCGGGCACGTCGCTCAGGAACACCCCGCTGATGCCGCCGATCAGGAAGTTGATGAAGAACGCGATCGCGAACAGCATCGGGACCGTCAGCCGGATCTTCGCCTTCCAGAAGGTGCCCATCGCCACCAGGAAGATGAAGCCGGTCGGGATCGAGATCAGCTCCGTGGTCAGCATGAACAGCGGCCGCATGTCCGGGTCCATGCCGGAATCGAACAGGTGGTGCTGCCACACGAAGAACGACAGGATCGCGACGCCGAACATGCCGGCCGCGGCGACCTTGTAGCCGAACAGCGGCTTTCTCGTGAAGACCGGGATAATCTCCTGGACCAGGCCGAACCCGGGCAGCGCCAGGATGTAGACCTCGGGGTGGCCGAAGAACCAGAACAGGTCCTCGTACAGGTAGCTGGATCCGCCCAACTGGTTGACGAAGAACGCGGTCTGCGCCGTCCGGTCGGTGACGATCATGTACATGCCGCCGACCAGCACCGGGGCCGCCAGCACGAAGAGGAAGCTCGTGGTGAGCGTCGCCCACACGAACATCGGGAGCCGGGACCAGCGCATGCCCGGCGCACGGTAGCAGATGATCGTGCAGATCAGGTTGAAGCCGGCCAGGATGACGGAGATGCCCATCAGGCCGAACGCGACCGCGTACCCGTCCATGCCCTCGCCGGCCTGGATGGACAGCGGCGCGTAGCCGGTCCAGCCGGTGGGGAACCCGCCGTCAAGGAAGGCGGAGAGCAGGATCACGTAGGCGCAGGGCGTGAGCCAGAAGCTCAGCGCCTCGAGGCGCGGGAACGCGACCCGCTTGGAGCCGATCATGATCGGCACCAGGTAGTTGCCGAACGGGCCGACGATGACCGAGGACATCATCATCATCATCATTGTCCCGTGCTCGCCAACCAGCTGAAGGTACATGGTCGGCGACACGATGTGGTACGTCGGCGACAGCAGCTCGGTCCTGATTCCCATCGCCAGCAGGCCGCCGGTGAAGAAATAGGCCAGCATGCCCACCAGGTACTGCAGGCCAACGACCTTGTGGTCGAGGGTGAACCGGAAGTACTTGCTCATGCCGAGCCCGTTGCCGTTGTGCCCGTTGCCGTTGAGCGGCTTGCCCATCATCAGGCGGATCAGGTCGTTAAAGACGCCGAGCCCGATCAGCCAGCCGACGATGAGGAAGCCATACCCGAGCACGATCGCGTAGTCGTTGTCGTCGGGAGCTCCACCCCCCGTCGCCACGAAGCTTGGGGTCATGTAGTTGCCGAGCCAGTGGCCGAAGTAGTAGCCGATGACCGCGCCGGCGAGGGCGGTGAAGATGTTCGGGCGCATCCACCAGGCGCGTTCTTTCGGTGTGGCGCCCGGTTCGCCGCCGCCGGGCGCCTGCGCGCTTTCCGGCTGGGTTTCGATAGCCATGAGGGACCTCGCTCCTTTCCTACGGCTGTTCCGGGTCGGCCGGGTTGTAGTAACCGCCACCGGCGCTGGTGAGGCCGAGCGCCTGGTTGATCGGGCCCGCCGGGATCGTGGTCGGGTCATAGGTCAGCGCGTAAGGCGGCAGCAACTTGGTCACGCTCGCCATCTTGATGGCCGTCGCCTTCGTCCATGCCATGAAGTTAGGCACCGACAAGACCTCGCCCGTGTCGTACATCGCGCCATGCCAGATGCCGCACAGCTCGTCGCAGCGGACCTGGAAGTCACCGGTGTGGTAGGCCGTGGTGTACGCCACGTTGTTCACGCCCGGGTTGGCGTCGGCCTTGACACCGAGCGTGTAGGCCCAGAAGGAGTGGATGACGTCCAGCGAGGTGACGTTGAACTGCACCGGCTCGCCGACGGGGATCGCCAGTTGCGTCGTCTCGAACCCGCCGAACTGCGGGTACCGGTACGTCCAGGCCCACTGCTGGCCGATCACCTGGATCTGGAGGATGTTGCTCGTGCCCGGCGTCCACGAGGTGATCGACGAGGTGGTCGTGCCCGGCGGCTTCCAGATCGGCTGCGGCCCCTCGCCGCCGCCCGCGCCCGCGGGCTGGATCAGCTCGTAGGTGCCGAACGCGGCCAGGAAGAGCACGATGACGGAGGTCACCACGATCCAGGTCGACTGGACCCTGACGTTCCCGTGAATCGGCACCGCGTCGGTCTCGTCACCCGGCCTCTTCCGCCAGAAGGTCACCGCCCAGCCAAAGTAGAGGAACACGCCGAGAATGACCGGTGTCGCGATCGTGCCGAGCACCCTGATGTCGAACTGCTGGCTGGCGGCGGACGTCGACTGCGCGCCCGGGGGCATGTGCGGCCCCCACACCAGCGCGACGAGAAAACAGCAGACGATGCTCAGCACTACCCAGATGCCGGCCAGCCAGAGGGCGTCCCGGCGATCGCGAACCGGGACCGGGGCAGCGCCCCCGGCGCTTGACGTGTCCACGGCCATCAGGCCTCCACCTCCATCTGGCCCATCATGTAACCCGGCGTGCCCATCGGGCCGCCATTGCCGTCCAGGTAGCCGCCGCCGCACGGGATGAAGCACTGCCAGCGGAAGGTGCCGGCCGTCTTCGGTGTCGTGAAGCTGAACGTCACCACCGAGTGCGGTGCCGTTCCGGAATCGTCGTCGTTCCCCACGCACGGGCTCGTGGTGCAGAGGTTGTTGTTTTCCTCCACCGTCGGCGGGGACGCGACCGGCACGTTGATGCCGAGGTTGGGAATCGCGAACGTGTGCTGGACCGAGCAGTTCGCCCACGAGTCGAAGGTCGACACCGCCTGGGGCGACGAGGTCTGGCCCTTGTTGAAGTAGGAGACGTTCTCGACATCGCCGACCACACCGGTCACCCGTCCCCAGACCGGGTTCCGCAGCGGTGTGCAACCGTCATACCCGAGGATCGTCACGTTCACCTTGGTATTGGCGGGAACCGCGAAGTACGTCGTGTGGTCGAACTGGCCAGTCGCGGGATTCTTGATGAAGTAAGAGACCCAGTCTGGCTTGTTTGACACCGTCGTCTGGGGGGCGGTCATCAGCGTGATGTCCACCGCGCCGTTTTTGGCGTACGGTGCGTAATTCTCAAGAGTCGGCTGCGGGCCAATGATGTCGAACACGACCCATAGCACGCCCGCGACAACCGCAAGGAAGGCCACCACCAGGGTCGCCACCCGAGCCGGTAGGGACACCGGATCCACCTCGTTCCTGCGCAACGCGTCTGGCGGTTGCGCCCAGCTGTGCCAAGCTCATGGCATTCCGCGGTCGCGGCGGCCCGGTGATTTAGCTAATTACAAAGAACTGCTTAAGTCGCCATTTCGTCACCGAGTGCCGTTCGCGCAGGCGGGTTGCCCGCTTACGCCCCGATCGTGACGGCCGTTATGGCGCACACGCAACACCCGGACCCCTGGATGACAAAATTGTCATGCGGGCGGCCGAGACGGTAAACCATCATCGACACAGCCTGGCCGTGCCGACTTACAATCGTTTGCGGCACGTTCGGGTAACAAGTCCGACACGACGGCATCCACCGGTTGACCATTGGAAAAGCCACAGACACCATCAAGTTTGAGCTGATCAGGGCAGGCAGGTGAACATGACACAGCTGGGGCGCATCCTCATCGTCGACGACGAGCCCAAGATCCGCTCGTTCATCGGCCGGGCGCTGAGCGCCGCCGGCTACGCGACCGAGTTCGCCGCGAGCGGCGCGGAAGCGCTGCGCAGCTGCGCCGACGCGCGGTACGACCTCGTCATCCTGGACCTGGTGATCATCGACATGGACGGCCGGGAGGTGCTCGGCGAGTTGCTTGCCGTCCGCCCCGAGCAGGCGGTGATCGTGCTTTCCTGCGTGGCCGACGTCGCCGCCAAGGTCGACCTGCTCGAGCGCGGCGCGCAGGACTACCTGACCAAGCCGTTCTCCCTCGCCGAACTGCTCGCCCGGGTTCGCGTCCGGCTGCGCAGCGAGGCGCACCACGCCGGGCAGCACCAGCACGTCGCCGAGGCGCTGGCCGAGCCCCAGCCGCTCATGCCGCCGCTGACCGTGCCGCGGTCCACCGGCCACGCGCACGGGGAAATCATCCAGGCCGGCCACGTGACCCTCGACGTGGCCAGGCTGGTCGCCGACATCGGGCAGGGGCCGGTGCCGCTGACCCGGCTCGAGTTCCTGCTGCTGCGCGAGCTTGCCGAGCACGCCGGGCACTCGGTCTCCAAGGGCAGGCTGCTCGCCTCCGTCTGGGGTTATGACTTCGACCCCGGCTCCAACGTGGTGGACGTGTGCGTGCGACGGATACGCTCCAAGCTTGGCTTCGAGCTGATCAAGACGGTGCGGGGTGAGGGATATCAGCTCGTCTCCTAGCGCCGGCCTGGCCGCGATCGACGCGGCTGGCGCGACCTCTGGCGTTCCCGCCTGGCTGCGCTGGCCGTTCGGCCCGCGCGCGATCGACCTGATCTGGGTGGTCTTCTCCTGCGCCAACCTCGTCGCGATCTACTGGTTCGCCTACTGGGAGACGATCCCCTTTCACTTCATCTGGATCAGCCTGACCCTGCTCTACGGTTTTCGCGCCTGGCCGACCGGACCGACGATGTGGATACTCGGCGCGGTCATGCTGACGACCGCCGCAGGGATCGGTCTCGACGTCTGGCGCGGCACCGAGCCCGCGGAGGAGCTGACCGAGGTACCGCTGATGGCGGCCGTCTTCGCCGCCACGGTCTGGCACCAGCAGCGCAAGCTCGCCGCCGAGCGGTCGGTGCGGCTGATCGGCGAGCACAACGCGCGCCTGCTCACCGACCAGCGGCAGTTCCTGCAGGACGCCGCGCACCAGTTGCGCACACCGATCACCATCGCCCTCGGCCACGCCGAGCTGCTCGCCACCGATCTCAGCGGCGAGCAGCAGGGCGACGACATCGGGGTCGTGATCGGCGAGCTGAACCGGTTGCGGCGCATCTCCGAGCGGCTCCTGCTCATCGCCGCGGCCGGCGACCCGGCCTTCCTGCACGCCGAGCCCGTCCAGCTTGACCAGCTGATCGCGGACCACGTCCGCCGCTGGCGGCCCACCATCACCCAGCACCTGCGCATCGGGCAACTCGACACCGTCACGGTCCGCGCCGACAAGGAACGCCTCGGCCTCGCGCTCGACGCGCTGATCGAGAATGCCGTCAGGCACAGCGACAGCGACGGTGGCATACAGTTGTCTGTCATCAGGGACTACCCGGGGATGCCCGCGCGGATCGTCGTCGCGGACGCCGGCAGCGGCATCACCGAGGATCAGCTGCCGTTCATCTTCGACCGGTTCCGCACCGGCGAAGACGGGCAGTCGCGGGGCACCGGCCTTGGGCTCCCCCTGGTGCGCGCGGTGGCCCTCGCGCACGGCGGCGACGTGACCGTCCGCAGTGCGCACGGCAAGGGCAGCGAGTTCGAGCTGACGCTGCCGCTGCCCGGCTGGCCGGCCCTGCCCGCGGCCGCGGCCGACCGGACGGCGACGGCGTCGGTAGCGGAAGATCAAGGGAGTCCCAGTCGATGAGCGCGATCAGCCTGCCGGGCGCGGCCCGGCGGACGGCCGGCCTGGCCCGGCGGCACAAGGTGATCACCGGCATCACCGCGGTGTTCATCGTGGCCTTGGTCGCGGTCAGCCTGGCGACGAGCCAGTCGCCGGCGCCGCCGAGCTATCCCGCCGCCGCCGGGTTCACGCTGCCGGCCCTCGGCCAGTCCGGCCAGCAGGTCTCGCTCAGCCAGTACCAGGGCAAGCCCGTGATCGTTAACTTCTGGGCCTCCTGGTGCCCGCCCTGCCAGCAGGAGACCCCGCTGCTGGCCAGCTGGTACAAGCAGCAGCACGGGCACGTGGTGCTGCTCGGACTCGACGAGAACGACACCACGGCCAACGCGCTCAAGTTCGCGCAGGCCAAGGGGGTCAGCTACCCAATCGGGTTTGACCCGCAGGTGAAGGTGGCCCTCGCCTACAACGTCGACGCCCTGCCGCAGACGTTCTTCCTCAACGCACAGCACCGCATCGTCGACCACGTGGCTGGCGCGGTGACCAAGGCCGAGCTCGCGAAGGGCCTCAGCCTAATGAACTCGACCTCGTGAGCGGGCCCAGGTAACCGGGCCCGGGTGAAAGGGTGACCACGGCATGACATCTCCCACGCAGACGGAGCCGCCGTTCGTACCGCTGCGGCACAGCGGTTGGGCCACCAAGCGCACCCCGCGGTGGGTCTTCGCCGCGCTCGTCGTCGCCGTCATCGGCGTTGTCGTCGTGTCGCTGTCGCACAAGCCGTCACAGTCGCAGCGGGCCAGCGACCTGGCTGGGTACTTCAACGACGTGAAGGGCGGCATCGGGTCCTGCGCCGCCGGGCTGCACGACTCGGAGAACGCCTACGGCCAGATACTCGGTGGCACGGCGGCGCTGACCAAGAACGCCGAGTCCGTCTTCACCTACGGCGGCTCCAACTGCACCGTGGCGAGCAACGAGGCGCTCACCGACTTCGCCAGTTACCAGGTGGCCGAGTCGCTCGACTCACTCAACCTGGATACCGCCGACAACGACGTACTCAGCTGGTCGTTCGACGCCACCACGGTTCAAACCGACATGCTCACCGCGCTGCAGGCCACGACACCCACGGCCAAGGCGAGCGCGCAGGCCAAGCTGAGCGCCGACCTGGTGACGCTGGACAAGCAGCGAGCCACCATCGACTCGATCTGGACCGCGGCCAAGCACTCCACCGGCGCGACGGCCGCGTTCCCGAGCCTCCCGACCTGGCAACCGCCAGCCGCGTGAACTATTAATGGTATCGTTAACAGTTCACGGACGAGTACGTAAAGTCATTTTAGCTGGTCACGGCATGTATGAGCGGAACCTCACCAGGGCAAAATCCCTAGGGTGACGCCGCTTGAGCCTGGGCCACGCAGCCGGACGCTGATTCCTCTGCTCGTGGCCATCCTCGGTGTCGCGCTCGGCGCGGGCGGCATCGCGCTGCTGCGCCCGTTCACCTCTGGTTCCCCCTCGCAGCTGGCCGCCACGCGCGACGCGGAGACCATGCCGCGGCCACTGTCGGACGCGGTCATCCGCGCCAGGATCGAGCCGAGCGTGGTCGACGTGACGGCAACGCTGACCTTTGACGACGAGACGGCCTCGGGCACCGGCTTCGTGATCGACGCCAAGACCGGGCTCATCCTCACCAACAATCACGTGATCAGGGACGCCACCTCGGTCACCGTCACCGTGCCCGCCACCGGCCAGACCTACCAGGCGGACATCGTCGGCGTGGACGTGGCCGCCGACGTCGCGGTCCTCCAGATCAGCCCGGAGGCCGGCCTCCCGGCCGCTCCGCTCGGCGACTCGGCCACGGTCTCCGCGGGCACGCGGGTCATGTCCTTCGGCAACCAGGCCGGCGCGGGTGGCTCGCCGACGGTCGCGCCCGGGGTCATCACCGGCACCGGCCGGACGATCCAGGCCGACGACGGCGCCGCCGGGTTCAGCGAGACGCTGCACGGCATGCTGGCCACGAGCGCCCAGATCGAGCCGGGTGACTCGGGCGGCCCGCTCGCCGACTCGGCCGGAGCGGTCATCGGCGTGGACACGGCGGCCGGCATGGGCGGCACGGACACCGGCTACGCGATACCGATCGACGCGGCGATGGCCGCCGAGCGCCAGATCGCCGCACGGGAGCGGGGCGAGGGCATCAGCCTCGGCGTCGACGGGTTCCTCGGGGTCATCGTCGGCTCGGGTACCGCCCAGTCCCCGGCCGTGCAGCAGGCGCAGGAACGCGGCGCCGCGCCGGGTGCGGCCGCCTCGGCAGGCAGCGGCCGCCGCTGCCTGCCGACGCAGGAGGACGTCACGACGCCGGCGACGATCGCCCCGGTGCCCGTCGGCGCGCTGGTGGTGGGCGTGCTGTGCGGCACCGGGGCCGCGACGGCCGGGATCGCCGCGGGGGACGTGATCACCACCGCGGACGGGCACCAGGTTGCGTCGTCCGACGCGCTCAACACCATCGTCGCCGGGTGCCGCCCGGGTGCCGTGGTGCCCGTGAGCTGGGTAAGCACGGCCGGCCTGGCACGAACCGCGCTGATCAGGCTTGGGCCGGCCCCGGCCGCCTAATGCGGCATAATTCGGCGACCGTCCGTCGTTAAAGCTTTGGCAGGCAGTGGGTAGTGCGTGGCCGTCAATCCTTAGCGGCCCTCCAGCTTCCTTTCAGGTTCTGGACGCTTACTAGAAGATGACGGCGTGCTCGCGCGGGCCGCCGTCCCGCAGGTAACCCATACGCTGTTCTTTGTGAAGGCGAGATAGATGCACGACGACGACGAAAGTGGTAACGACCAGCACGGCGGCTGGCAGCCACCGGAGTACGTGAGTCCTTGGGTGCCGGCGTCGAACCCGGAAGACAAGGATTCCGGCAGTGCGTCCCGTGACAGCTCGGCCGGCGGCGGCCAGGCCCCGGAGGACAACGACACGGTCGCGCTCGGCCAGGGCCCCGGCTACGGGCAGGGCGGCTACCCGCCGCCCGGTTACCCGCCGCCCGGTTACGGCCAGCAGGGCTACGGGCAGCCCGGGTACGGGCAGCCGGGCTACGGCCAGCAGGGTTACGGGCAGCAGGGCTACGGGCAGCAGGGCTACGGCGGTTACGGCCAGCCGGGCTACGGGCAGCAGTACCCGTGGAGCGGGTACGGCTCGACCCCGCCGCCGCCCCGGTCGGGCTTCGGCCGGACGCTCGCCTACGTGGCCGTCGCGCTGCTCGCCGCCGCCGCCGGCGCGGGTGTGGCCGTCGCGCTGAACCACACCGGCTCAAGCTCCTCCGCGAGTTCGCCGCTCGGCGGGAGCAGCGGCGCGCAGTCCAACCCCTTTGGCAACGGCAACACCAACGGAAACGGTAACGCGAATCCGTTTCCGTCCTCCGGGGCGGGCAACGGTGCGAACGGCGGCTCCGGCGGCACGAACGCAGGCACCGGGTCGCTGAACGCCAGCGCGCTCGCCGCCCAGGTTGACCCGGGCATCGTCGACGTCGACTCCAACCTCAAGTACAGCGACGCGACCGCCGAGGGCACCGGCATGGTGATCTCATCGAGCGGCCTCGTGCTTACCAACAACCACGTCATCGACCAGGCCACCAGCGTCACGGCCACGCTCGTGACCTCGGGCAAGCAGTACACCGCGAAGGTCATCGGGTACGACTCCACCGACGACGTCGCGCTGCTCCAGCTTGTGGGCGCCTCGAACCTGAAGACCGTCACGCTGTCCGACTCGAGCAAGGCCAAGGTCAACGAGGCGGTGCTCGCGCTCGGCAACGCCGAGGGCCGCGGCGGCCTCCCGTCGACCGCGCAGGGCACCATCCAGGCGCTGAACCAGTCCATCGAGGCCAGCGACGAAGGCGCGAACACGACCGAGAAGCTGCACGGCATGATCGAGACCAACGCGCCGATCGAGCAGGGCGACTCGGGCGGCCCGCTCGTCAACGGCAGCGGCCAGGTCGTCGGCATGGACACCGCGGCGAACTCGACCTCGGGCGGCTTCGGCGGCTACGACGAGTCCACGACCGGGTTCGCCATCCCGATCAACACCGCCATCGCGATCGCCGACAACATCAAGGCCGGCAAGGCATCCTCGACCGTGCACATCGGCCTCGCCGGGTTCATGGGCGTCGACGCCGCGGACGCTTCGACCCCCAGCGAGTGCCAAGGCGCCAGCGGTGGCGACGGCTTCGGCGGGCTCGGCGGCGGGTTCAGCTCCCCGGTGAGCTCGGGCGCGCTGATCTGCGAGGTCTTCCCGGATTCGCCGGCGGCGTCGGCGGGCCTGGCCAGCGGCGACGTGATCACTTCGGTCGACGGCACCACGATCAGCTCGGCGGACGGGCTGACCAACGAGACCTCGAACTCTCACCCGGGCGACCAGTTCGCGATCGGCTACGTCGACCAGTACGGCACCAAGCACTCCACCACGGTCACCATGACCGGATGGGCCCGGTAACCGACCCGTTCGAAACGGCCGGGTCGCGGGAATCCCCGCGACCCGGCCGTTTCGCGTGTCCCGCCGGCGTCAGCTCGTTAGCCAGGCCGTGAGGGCGCGCTCGGCCGCCGCGATCGGGGCCGCGTCCACGTACTCGCCCGGGGTGTGGGCGATCTCCGAGATGCCAGGGCCGTAGTTCACGGCCGGGATGCCAAGTTCGGCGAACCTCGCCACGTCGGTCCAGCCGAGCTTGGCCCGCGGCTCGCCGCCGACCGCGGTCACGAAGTCGGCGGCCGGGCCGCTGATCAGGCCCGGCCTGGCGCCGGGGGCGGAGTCAAGTATCTCGACCGGCCAGGCGGCGAACAGGTCGCGGATGTAGGACTGCGCCTCGTGCTCCGAGCGGTCCGGTGCGAAGCGGTAGTTGACCGTGACCACGCACTCGTCGGGTACCACGTTGCCCGCGACCCCGCCGGAGATCGCGACGGCGTTCAGGCCCTCGTGGTACTCGAGGCCGTCGACGACCGGCTTGCGCGGCTGCCAGGCGCGCAGGATGTCCAAGATCGCGCCCGCCTCGTGGATCGCGTTCTTGCCCATCCAGGAGCGGGCGGTGTGCGCGCGGGCACCCTTGACGGTGACCGCCGCGCGCAGCGTGCCCTGGCAGCCGCCCTCGACCACGCCGCCGCTCGGCTCAAGGAGAATGGCGAAGTCGGCCGACAAGAGCCCGGGGGCCTGGCGCGAGAGCAGGTTCAGGCCGTTGCGGGCGGCGTCGACCTCCTCGCACTCGTAAAACACGTAGGTCACGTCGCGGTTCGGAGTCGGCAGCGCCGCTGCGAGACGCAACTGGACCGCCACCCCGGCCTTCATGTCTGAGGTGCCGACGCCAGTAAGCCGAACTCGTTCAGGATCCCATTGAGACGGGAAGTTACCGGCGTGCGGCACCGTGTCGATATGACCAGCCAGCACCACGCGTTCGGTTTTCCCCTGCGCGGTGCGCGCCACGAGCGTGTGGCCGTGGCGGGTCACCGTCAGGTGCGGCAGGCGGCGCAGGGCGCGCTCAATCGCGTCGGCCAGCGGGCCCTCCTCGCCGCTGACCGAGGAGATGTCGACGAGGGCGGCCGTGAGCTCGGGGCCGTCGGCGTGCAGGTCAAGGTCGTGATTCACGCGGACCAACCTACCGGCACCGCCGGCACCGCCGCGGCGGGCGCGGCTAGGGCGGGGCGGGCGCGGTTAGGCCACGTCGGGGACTCCGACAGCCGACTGGCGGGACATCGCCCTGGCCGCGCTGCGCAGCGCGGCGACGATCACCGCGACCGACGGGCGGATCACGGATGCCGTGCGCGCCACCGCGAACACGTCCCTGGCCAGGTCAAGGCCGGCCGGCAGCTCGCGGACCACGACCCGCTTCTCGTACGCGCCGACCGCGAGCCGCGGCATGATGGCGATGCCAAGGCCGCGGGCGACCAGGTTGGCGACCGTGCCAAGGCCCTCGAACTCGGAGGGCACCGGCGGGGTTAGCCCGACAGCGGCGAGCAGCCGGTCCGCCGCCTCCCTGGACGGCTCGCCGGCCGGGGCCGCGAGCCAGGACTCGTTGCGCAGGGCCCGCAGGTCGACCGGCCGCTCCGGGTCGGCGGCCAGGTGGTCCCTGGCCACGACCAGGATGAGCGGGTCCCGCACGAGGTGGTAGTAGCTCAGCACGCCGTGCCCGGCGTCCGCGGCCTCGAGGTCGGCCGACATCCGCCCTGTCCAGTCATCGACGATCGCCACCTCGACCTCGCCCGACCGCACGAGCTGCAGCCCCTCCCCCGGGTCGGCCTCGCGCAGCAGCAGGCTGAGGTGCTGGTGCTCCTTGAGCGACCGGGCGAGCGCAGGCGCGAACGCGACCGCGGCGGACGGGAACGCGGTCACCACGACACGGCCGCTCGGCTGCGCGGCCTGCGCGGACAGGTCCGCCTCGGCCGCTTCGACCATGGCGAGGATGCGCTCGGCATGGATGGCCAGGCGCTTGCCCGCGTCGGTGAGGCCCGCGCTGCGCGCGGTCCGGTCGAGCAGGGGGGTGCCCGCCTCCTTTTCGAGCACCGCGAGCTGTTGCGAGACCGCGCTCGGGGTGTAGCCCAGGGCTTCGGCGGTCCGCGCGATCGAGCCCCGCGCCGCGAACTCATGCAGCATGCGGAGTCTCCGGATATCAAGCATTAAAAAATCTTATCCTGATGACGGAATGGTCAGCACTAGTCCTAACGCTCAAACTTTCTGTCGGCGCCGCGCGCGGGCGCGCCGCGGGCCCGCGTTCGGCCCGCGTTCGGCCCGCGTTCGGCCCGCGAGGGTGCGCCGCCGGCGCGCGTCAACTCGCGGCGGCATACGCGCTCGTGCCCGCGAGGACGACCATGACCACGGCTGCGCCCCTGGTCAGCCACTGCATGGGGATCAGCTTGAGCACGCGCCAGCCTAGCGTGACGGCGACGCCGGCGGCCACCCACAACGCGAGCGTCGCGCCGATGCCGACCGAGATGGGGTCGTGGAACCGCGCGGCCAGGCTGATGGTCATGAACTGGGTCAGGTCGCCGAACTCCGCGAGGAACACCACCGCGAAGGCGGTGGCGAAGACGGGCCAGATGCCGCTGCGCAGCCCGTCCATGCCCGCTTCCTCTTCGTCGTCGTCTTTGTCTTCCTTATGCCGCCATAGCAGCACGGCGCCGCCGAGGAACGCCGCGGCGGCGCACGCCTGCACGATGTGGTGCGGGAGCAGGCTCAGCGCCCCGCCGGCCGCGACCGCGAGGACGACCTGGGCAAGGAAGGCGGCGGCGGCTCCGCCAAAGACCACGCTCGGGCGATAGCGACTGGACAGGATCAGGCACGCCAGGATCGTCTTGTCGGGTATTTCTGCGGGGAGCACGGCGAGGAACGTGGCGCCCGCTGCGGTGAAGCTCATCGGGGGGTGGCTCCATCGGTTAGGCCGCGCCGGCTGTCGCGGGCGAACCCGAGCCTCCGGCACGGCAGCACTGGTGGTGCCCCTTGGTCTGGGGACACCAGCTGTCGGCCGAAGGTCTCACTCAGGCCGCGTCGCGGCCCCCGGGCACCGGATCCAGCTGGCAGCACCGCCACTGAACCGCGATTGTCGGCATCCCGGCGAGGAGCTACTCCCCTTCGCGACCCTCATCCTAGCCGCTCCGCGGGACCGGTCATATACCCAAGCAGCAAAGGCGAGCGGCCGGCCGTAGCGCCGGCCGACCGCTCGCTATGGGACTATCCCTCCGCAAGGACATATCTCCGGTTGTAGAAGCTAGCGGATTAGAGCGCCACAGATTCCCGCAGGTAAGGGAATTTCCGGCTTTTCTCGCGGAAATCGAATCCGGTCCAGGTAGGCCATGTCCCTGATGGTGATCTCGCGGTAGCGCGTGCTGACGGCGCCCTGCCTGCGCAGCTCCTTGAGCACCCGCTCCGCCGTGGACACCGCCACGCCGGCCAGTTCACCGAGCTCGCTCTGCGTGATGGGGATGCGGATCATGCCGTCGGCGTCGGGCCGCCCGTGCTGCTGGCCCAGCTCGTAAAGGACCTGGGCGAGCCGTTCCCTGGCGTCCCAGACGCGCTCCGCCGCGCGGCGCTCGGTGGTCGCGCGCAGCTTGGCGAGCAGGTACCTGGTGACGGCCGCCTGGGCGCCGGCCGACCGGCCGGCGATGGCAAGGAAGGCGGCGGCGCCGACCTTCAGCGCGGTGACCGGGCCCGCCGCGCGGGCCGTCGCCGTGCGCGGCTGGTTGTCGAGCAGGGCGAACTCGCCCACCAGGTCCCCGCGCGAGCGAATGGCGAGCGTCGTCTGCGCGCCGCTCACCGCGGCGACGATGACCTTGACCAGGCCGCTGGTCAGCACGTAGAGGAAGTCGCCGGCGTCACCCTGGACCAGCAGGATCTGGTCGTCTTCAAAGCGAAGCGGCGTGCCGACGTCAAGCAGCGCGGCCCGCTCGGCGTCTGGGAGCTGCTGGACAAAGCTGCCTTCCGGCCACGCCTCGTTGCCAGCACGAGTCATGGCCGTCCCCCGTGCCTGTGGGCGCACGGGAGAAGCGGGCAAAGAGTATAGCGACGAAGCCACACTATTGAGTGTGCCAGATCTCATGGACCGATAACGGGAACTAAGACACTCAAGTCCATGGAAATAGCTATTAGGCTATGCGCTGGGAGCGTGGAAAATGCGTGACACGGGCGCTGGATTTGCCGCCGGGCCCGGCGGTCGGCGTGCCGTGGGCGCGACGTCACGGTGGCGGCAAACCGGCCGCGCGCTGCGCATGGGATTCGTGCTCGACGTCGCTGGTTACGGCACACGCACCGTTCCGCAACGCGACGACGTGCAGCGGCGCCTCAGGCAACTCGTGGTCGCGATGCTTGGGGAATGCGGGCTGACCCTGGACATGCGGGTCGTCGATCATCAGTGGACGGGAGACGGCATCAACGCGGTCCTGCCGTCCGACATCGACCCGCCCGCCGTGCTCGGCGCGCTGGTCAGGTCGCTGGCAGCCGGGCTGAGCGCGGACAACGCGCGCCACGCCGACCGGATCAGGCTGCGGATGGCCATCGGCGTGGGGCTCATCGAACGGCGCGCGGCCGGATTCGGCGGGCCGGTGATCGTCGACATCAACCGGCTCGTCGACAGCGCCGCGCTGCGCGCCGCGCTGACCGCCGACCCCGCCGCCGACCTCGCGGTCGCGATATCGGATCAGGTGTACACGCTGATCGTTCAGCCGGGATACCCGGGAATTCCTGTCGGCCAGTTCACGCACGCGAACGTCGTCGCGAAGGAATTCTCTGGAGCTGCCTGGATATGGGTCTCGACCCGCCAGTGGAGCGAGCCCGCGTACCTGCCGCTCGGCGTCGCCGACCCCAAGGAGGTTGGCGGTTACCGGATCGTCGCTCGGCTCGGCTCGGGTCAGGCCGGCCCCGTCTACCTCGCCAGCGCCGGGTTCGGCGCCGGTGCCTCAGGTAACCGCGGCCTCGCCGGGGCCGACCCGGGCTGGGCGGCGCTCAAGGTATTCGATCAGTCCCTGGTGGCCGACCCCGCCGTCCGCCGCCGGCTCTCCCTCGGCGCGATCACCGCGTGCGTCGCTCGCGAGCCGCACGTCGCGTCGCTGGTCGACTACTGCGTCGAGGACGAGGACCGCCCGTGGGTGGCGAGCACGCTGGTGCGCGGTCCATCGCTCGCCGCCGTCGTGGCGGAGACCGGACGGGTGCCCGCCGACACCTCGGGCTGGATCGCCCTCGGCCTCGCCCGCGCGCTCGCCACGCTGCACGAGGCCGGGTTCACCCACGACGCGGTCTCGCCCCATAACGTCGTGCTCGGCGCCCACGGGCCGGTGCTCACCGACCTCGGCCTGAGCAGGACCACGCTGCTGTCCGGGCCGGGGTCGGCCGCCGACGACGTGCTCATGCTCGGCGCGACCGTGTTCTTCGCCGCGGTCGGCCACGCACCGTGGGGCGACGGCTCCGCCCCTACGGTTCCCGTGACCCCGCCCGACGCGGCCGACCTGCTCGAAGATCCCGACCTGACCGGGTGCCCGCCCTGGCTGGCGCCGGTACTCGGCGCGTGCCTGGCCGCCGACCCGGTCGCCCGCCCGTCCGCCGCGAAGCTGCACGCCTGGCTGGCCGACGACATTGGCCAGCGGCCACGGTCCTGGCTTCCCGTCCCGGTCGCGGCGCGGGTCACCGAGTACCGTGCGCTCCCGCCGTCCCGCGGGCGGTTCCGCTGGCCGCGCGCCAGGGACCAGTGACGGCGGGGGACCAGTGACGGCAGGACCAGTGATGCATACGGACTGGTCGCGGGCGGCCGATCGGTAGGCTGGGGGCATGCTTAGCGTGGAGCTGATCGATTCGCTCTTCCCCGCCGACCTGCCGTCCGCGGCGCACTGGGCGGCCAGGTACCCGGACCGTACCCTGCCGACCGGCGCCCAGGTGACCAGGTTCGCGCCGTCGCCGACCGGCTGGCTGCACATCGGTGGCATCTCCACCGCCAGCGTGAACCTCGACCTCGCGCGGCACAGCGGCGGGGTGTACGTGCTCCGCATCGAGGACACCGACCAGGCGCGGTTCGAAGAAGGTGCGCTCGCCCAGTTCGAGGCGGGCTTCGACTACTTCGGCATCGCCGCGGACGAGTCGGACGAGGCCGGGGGCTCTTACGGCCCTTACACCCAGTCGGCCCGCGCGGAGATCTACCAGTCGTACGTGCGCGAACTGATGCGGCAGGGCAAGGCCTACCCGTGCTTCGAGACGCCGGAGCAGGCGGAGGCGCGCGTCGCGCGGCAGAAGACCGTGGGCGCACTCCCCGGCTACTACGGCGAATGGGCGATCTGGCGGGACGCGCCGGAACACCAGGTGCAGGCCCGGCTGGCCAACGGCGACCCGTACGTGGTCCGGTTCCGCTCCCCCGGCATCGGCGGCGCGCGGGTCAGCTTCACCGACCTGATCCGTGGCGAGATCAGCTCCGACGACAACCGCAACGACGTCGTCATACTCAAGCGCAGCGACGTCACGCCGCGGTTGCCCACGTACCACTTCGCCCACGCGGTCGACGATCACCTGATGGGGATCACGCTGGTGGTCCGCGGCGAGGAGTGGATCTCGTCGGTGCCGCTGCACCATCAGCTCTTCGACGCGCTCGGCTTCCCCCGGCTGCCCTACGCCCACGTCGCGCCGCTGATGAAGCAGGATGGCGGCAGCCGCCGCAAGCTCTCCAAGCGTCGGGACCCTGAGGCCAGCGTCGGCTACTACATCGAGCAGGGCTTCCCCGCCGACGCGGTGCTCTATTACCTGCGCGGGCTCGCCAACGGGCGGCTCGCCGACCTGCCGCTGCGCCAGGCCATGCTCGAGCCGCTGCGGCTGTCGGAGTTCGGCGTCGCCGGGCCGCTGCTCGACATGGTCAAGCTGGATGACGTCAGCGCCGACTACGTCGCGACGCTGCCTGGCGCGGAAATACTCGACCGGCTGCTGCCCTGGCTCACCGAGTACGACAAGGACCTCGCGGCCGTCGTCACCACCGAGCACGACCTGGCGCTGCGCGCACTCGACGTCGAACGGGTCGACACCGAGAAGCCGCGCAAGGACCTGCACAAGTGGGCTGACTTCCGTGGCGTGTACGGGTTCTTCTTCCCCGAGGTCTTCGAGTTGATCACCGACCCGGCCGATGAGCGGTTCAACGGCCTGTCCCCTGACCTGGTCCGCGCGATGGCGTCCGGATTCGCTTCCGGTTACGTCGAGCCCGGGGCCGACGTCGCCTGGTTCGACCAGATCCGCAACCTGGCCGGCGACCTCGGGTTCGCGCTGCGGCAGAAGGACTACAAGAAGAACCCGGAGGCCTACCCCGGCTCGATCGCCGACGCCGCCGCGGTCATCCGCGTGCTTGTCACCGGGTCGCGGCAGTCCCCCGACCTGGCCCAGACCTGCGCCGCGCTCGGGCGCCCCGAGGTGCTGCGCCGGGTCACCGCGCTTGGCTAATCTCCCGCTCCCCCGCGTTTCCTTCCGGAGCATGACCAAGATCAAAGTCAAAGTCGGGTAGGTACCGAACGGTTGCCGGATGACTGTGGTCGCTCACCCATGGCCCTGCCGCGGCACGGCCCTGCCGGGGCACGGCCCTGCCGGGGCACGGCGCGCGCCGGTGCGGCCCGGCCGAAGCCGCGCGCCCATGACACTGGCAGCGGGCAAGTCCCAATGGACCCGTTGGCCCCACCCGCCCTCATTGTCGGTGAACTGACCATTTCCCCGGGTGGTTTGTCCGTGTATGGGGATGCGTTTCACCGACAATGATGCGTTTCACCGGCAAAGTCAGGAGGGGCTGGATGGCCTGCCCCTGAGGGCAGCCACGCCCTTTTGCGTCGGGTGGGGCCAGTGGTAAAAACGCTGACGTTCGGACGATACGAACTCTCAGCCCGAACCGATCGGGCCCGGACAGACAACGCGCCTGGGCCGCCCTCCCGCCCCGGGCCCGCCCCGCGCCCGTCCAACGCCCTGGCCCCGCCGCCTGCCCCCGCTCCCGCCGCGCCCCGCCGCCTGCGGCCCGACCCGCTCGCACCCCGGCCCCGCCTCGCCCCGCCGCCTGCGGCCCATCCGTTCCCGCCCGGCCCGCCGCCTGCGGCCCCATCCGCTCCCACCTCGCCCCGCCTCGCCCGACATTCCGGTTTTGTCGGGCAAGGGCCGCCGGGCGGCTGGGGCGATGATGAAGATGTTGGATCGTTGCGCACCCTATGACGTGCTCAATGATCCAAGATCTTTTCGAAGCGCACGTGGCCTGGCGCGATTTCGTGAAATATCCGGCGAGGCGCGGGCACAGGCACAGGCGCGGGCACAGGCACAGGCGCGGGGCACAGCCACAGGCACAGGCGCGGGGCACAGGCGCAGGCGCAGGCGCGCGCATGGCAGCCCACGAACGCCTTCACACACTCGGCCGCGCCACATATCACCCATAACGGACGTGATCATGGTCGTCGCGCGCGCGAAGCGCTGATCATGGTTCCGGTGTGCGAAGGCGATGGCACATATCGCCCGACGGGCGATAAATCCGGCGACGCGACCCGGCCCTCGTGGCGACGGTGGCGTGCGGATCGATGTAATACGTGTTTATGACGTCGGCATCATTTGCGAGGGCAACCCGACAAAGCTCGGCGACCGCGCGGAGGAGATGTCCGTCCGGCACGCGGCGGTTTCCGCGAACTTCGCTAGCGTGGTGGACCTGAAACCCGGCGCTGCGTGATCCTCCGGATCGGCGGAGATGCCGCAGTACGTTACCTGGTGCTGCTCAACTCGCGTGAGCGCGGCGAGGGCGCCCCCATGATGCGGCACGCGCGACGCCATTGTCGATAAGCCTGCCGATAAGCCCGTCAATAAGCCGCAAAACGGATGGCCGCGACGACACCGCGAGTCCGCGTAAGTCCTGCCAAGCCCCGTTTATGCGGGCAAGGGCCCGGCCCGCGCGATGTCGTATCGAGCACTTCATCAACTGTTTGCTTGGGATGCCAATTGGCGGCACAGCCGCCGGTGCTAAAACAGCCAGGCCCCGGTCGGGATGACCGGGGCCTGGCCGCTACCGCGGGTTATTTCATTGTGCTACCGGTACGGCTAGACCGCGGTCGCCCCGGGGGCCTTCCACTGCTGGACGTACCCGTTGGCACCGCACTTCTGGACGGAGAGCTGAGAGCCGTCGACCATGCCGGAGGCAGGGGCGCTGAGGCACCAGTTCTTGCCCTGGGTGATCACGCCGGCCTTGTACGGGGTGCCCGTGACGTTCCACGTCTGGTTGGGCGCGGCCCACTGGCCGCCCTCGCACTTCTCCAGCTTGATCCAGCCGCCGTCGTTGGTCATGCAGTCGCCGTTGTGCACGAGCTGCTTCGACACCTGAATCCACTGGTCGGCCAGGTCCTGCTCGCACTGGTAGGCCTGGATCTTCGTGCCGGCGTTGCGGTTGCCCGTGTCGTCCGCGCAGACCGTGGAGCCGGCACCGCTGGTGCTCGGCGGGTACTGCGCCCAGATCGCGCCGGGGACGCCGTTGTTCCCGGTCACGGTGGCACCGAAGCCGAGGATCGGGTACTTGAGCACCGACAGG
>Ga0335075_10001367_pt1 | contig 40449 bp, 45 predicted proteins | sample Lox_Sample_24_FD_206723 | JGI IMG/M metagenome (GOLD analysis project Ga0335075, IMG submission 206723) | Soil microbial communities from Loxahatchee National Wildlife Refuge, Florida, United States - Lox_Sample_2.4 | ecosystem: Environmental > Terrestrial > Soil > Wetlands | place: USA...
GCCATTTCCTCCATATAGGAGCCGCCATAGTAATTCGTGGCCCCCGCGCTGGCGGTCGCACCGGCGCTCGCCTCGGCGCCGGAGATCGAGATCGAAACGCCGCCCTTGTTGATGACGATCGATTTGTTGATCGTGACGGGTTTGTAGATGTCGATGTTCTTCGAAATGTCGATGTTCTTCGTGATATCGATGTTATTCCAGATATTGACGATGTGACAATGTGGACAGCAGCCGCCACCACCCCCGCCGCCCGGCGTGCGAACCGCAGGACGGGAAATGAGACCCGCGGCCGCAGCCGGCCCCCAAGCCTGGGCGGCGACGAGGAGTGCCCCGGTGAGGCAGGAGAGGGTTTTCCGGTACGTCATGACGCGGGTTCCTTCAAAACTCGCCGTGTTCGATGCAATCAGGTCCCGGCGTGACGAACAGATGCGCAGAACCTTGATGGCGCGGGCGATAGCTTCAGAAAGCGTGCCAGAACCGGAGGCGCCGGCGCGGCGGGTTCTGTGCCGGAATGGCACCGGCCTGGGCCGGCCGCCCAGCCAAGCTCCTGCGGCATGATCCCGATCTCGGACGACAATCCGGCGCGGCTGATGCCGGTTGTGACCTGGCTCATCATCGGCCTGTGCATTGCCGCCTATGTGTGGGAGCGTTCGCTCGGACATGACATGAACGCGGCCATTGCGGTGCTCGGTTTCGTGCCCGCATCGCTTCGGCATCCCGTCGCGGTACCGCCGGGATTCATGCCCGTTCCAGCGGGCGCCACGATATTCTCATCCATGTTCCTGCATGGCGGGCTGCTCCATCTCGGCGGCAACATGCTCTATCTCTGGATCTTCGGAAATAATGTCGAAGACGCGATGGGGCATGGCCGCTTCATCGTGTTCTATCTCATCTGCGGGGTGGCGGCCGCGCTGACCCTCGCCTGGATCGACCCGGATTCATCGGTGCCGATGATTGGCGCGTCAGGCGCCATCTCCGGCGTGCTTGCCGGCTATGTGCTGCTGTTCCCCCGCGCGCGCGTCACGGTCATCGTGCCGCTTGGGATCATCTTCTATCCGCTGGCGCTGAGCGCCTTCTGGGTCGTGAGCTTCTGGTTCGTGCTGCAGCTCGTAAGCGCAGCGTTCAGCAATCCCGAACAGCCGGGCGTTGCCTGGTGGGCACATGTCGGCGGATTTGCCGCGGGGTTGCTGCTGACCCCCCTTTTCAAATCGCAGCGCTTTCCGCTTTTTGGCCGGCCTCGGCAGGGGCCCTGGGCGCGCTGACCTTAAGTCACTGGCACGGCTTTCGCTCTCTATGCGGCAGCCCGGGCGTGCAGAGTGCGAAGTGGCGCAAACAGGCACATCCGGCGCCGGAGCACACGCCATGAAACATCGAAACTGCCATCTGCTGATCGGCTACTGGAGCAGGCTGCGGGCCGGGCGGGACGTTCCCGACCAGTCCGAGATCGATCCGCGTGCCATCAAGCGGATGCTGTCGCAGGTTTTCATTCTCGATGCGCGCGACGCGGCGCGGCCATTCTATCGCCTGGCCGGAACCATGCTGTGTGACCGATTCGGGCTCGAGCTGCGCGGCACGAGCTTTTTCGCCCATTGGGAAGCGCAGGCGCGCGACAGGCTGGTGCTGCTGCTGCGGCAATCGCTGCAGATGAAACTGCCTGTCTGGCTGTCGGCGATCGGCACCACTGCGAACTGCGCCATGATCGAAATGGAGACCGTGCTGGCGCCGCTGACGTCTGGCCCGGGCGCGCCGCAGCGCTTTCTCGGCATTGTCCAGTTTCTTGGAGATTTCAGCCAGTCGGGCGGCCGTGCCATCGCCTATGAAAGATTGATCGAGTCCCGGATGATTTGTGAGCACGAACCGCTCGACCAGCCGCAGGATCCGCCGCCTCCTCCCCCCTGCGATTCCCATCACGCCGCCAGGCCACCCCATCTCAGGCTTGTGATATCGCGCGACGGCCCTGCCCCGCTGCAATGCGACATCGACGATCCAATGCGCAGCCTCCTGGCCGCGCTCGAGATCTCGCGTCCGGCCGGACAGGTTCGCTAGCGAGCGTTCCGAAACCCGATGCATTGATACAAACAGATGGTGCAGGCCGGATTGCGGACGCAGAGGATATCGTTGTGTCGCAATGAAGGCTCAACGACCTTCGCTGCGCTGCGCGCCCCGGTTCAAATTATACGGTGTCACAGCGGACGGCCTCACACAGTTTGTGACAGTGACGAAAAGGCAGACAAGGCTCGGCGCCATCAGCAATGACCCGGTGGCCTAGTGGCTGCCCGGGGGCGGCTGGTCGGTCTGGGGTTGCGATGGCAGCGTGGGGTGATCGACAGGGTCGTTGTGAATGATGACCCGGTTCAGCGTCTGGTCGTTCCGGCGGCGCTGGAGGTACGGAATTTCGTAGGATTCGATCTTGTTGCTATACGCCTGGAACGCGGCATCGTCCTGTGGCAGCCGCTTGTCGCAGCGCTCCGGCGGCAGATGCTGCTGTTCCTGGCACCACATATCGAAATTCATTTCGTGCAGCGGGTAGGGACGGTCGCTCTGGGCGCTGACCCGGGCAGCGACAAGCGCCAGGGCGAAAGCCGCGGCAACAATTGCAACGTTTCTCACACCAGTCCCTCCGCCAATTTGCGCAAAGCCTATACTGCATTGCGCAGGCCCGGAAGCCGAATCCTGTTACCTGGAAAGCTTCCTCAATACTTACCGCGACCCCGCGGGAAATTTCGCCGGAGCCGCAAATAGGCCGCCAATGATAACCGCTTGTTGACCTTCCGCCGCCTACATTGCGGGAGCCTATCCGGGGAGTCGGCCTTTGGCCGTGTGAAAAGTTTCATGATCGTAAATCGCGAGGCGGCAATTGCGCGGGCAATCGCCGAGCGCCGACGGCATGAGCGGGTACAGGTCGATCTTGGCGGTCGCGTTTTCGTGCCGTCAGACGGGCGGGAGGCGCCGTGCCGGGTCGTCGAGATGTCGGCCGAAGGCGCGCAGGTCGTTTGCGAGATCATCCCCGAAACGGGTGCCTTTGCGATTCTCTACATTGAAGGATTCGGCCGATTCGAGACGGAAGTGCTTCGGTCGGACTGGGACCGTTTCGCCGTTGCCCTGCATTGCTCGCCGCTGAAACAGGCCCGTGTGGCAGAATTGCTGCAGCAGATCACCCGCGGCGGCAGCGTGAATCAGCCCCTGCTGCGCCGGCATGAGCGCATCGAGGGGGAAGGCATCGCACATTTCACCCGCAGCTCCGGCCAGATCGTGGCTTGCGAAGTCCTCGACCTGTCACTGAGCGGTGTGTCTCTGAAGACCGAAATCAAGCCGACGATCGGCGAGATCGTGATGATAGGTCAGATGTCGGGCCGCGTGGTCCGGCACCATGAAACCGGCGTCGGGGTGGAATTCACCAATGCACCGTCGGTCATGGTGAAACGTCCCCGCGCCAGCCTGTGAAGCGCTCCCGCAGGGGGGGTGGCGGGTAGCGGCCGAGACGCAAATTCCAATATGACCACGAACGGGGATCTATGATGCCCGGCGGCGCCCGGTCCAAAGCTTCGCGAAGATCCTCTTCGTCCACATACCTCCGCAGCAGTTTCATTTCTTCGTGCGTTGCGCGTGCAAAGGCATAAGCGAGAAAACGGATCGGATCGGCCAGTGCCGTTTCCGCCGGTTCGAACCACACGAGCCGTTGTGCCAGGTTCCGGGTTTCGGAATTGACGGGTATTTCCTTCATCGCCTGTTCCCGTTAGCCCGGCGACGTGCGGATGAGGGGCAAACGGTCCAGATCAACAGCCTTTACCGCTTGTACCAATCGATCTCGCACAGCCCGAGAAAGTTGGCGCAGATTGCCATCGCCAAAATAGCTGAGCGCCTTCAGTGTGAGCTGCGCATTGAATTGCGCGCCATAGATTGCGGTCGCGCCAGCGAGCGCCGTCGCCAGATCGATGCGCGCGCGTTCGATAAGTGCATCGATATCGATATAATCTCTGGCTTCAGCACGCATCTGGACGACCGCCATTTTCGTTGCAGCAAGGTCGGGCAACGAAGCGATGCGCAAACCGTTGTCGGGCGAAGTCACCGGGGTGCGTAGGCGTCCGAGCGCGGGAAGACCAAAAAAGGACAATTTCACCGGTCCCTCGCGATCGACGATGCAGCTGAGCGTGTCGGGCGCGCGTTGCGTGATGACGGCGTTCGCCAGGAGCGGAACGGAAGGCGCGAGCCGCATCTCATCAAGCCGTCGGTCGCTGAAGAAGTCGAAATCCGCCGATTCCCGGTGTCCGAGATGCAGTGCGATTGCCGTGCCGCCATAGAGCACAAACCCCGGTGGTATCTGGCTGAGTTCGTCCCAAAGCCGCCGCTGCGGTGGCGGCAGGATTTCAAGGCGCGGCGAAAATGATTCTGTCACGCAGCGTTCCGCAGTTTGGCGAAAGGTGATTTTGCTCCAGGCGGTTCCAATTCGCGAGACAATTGTTCTATGACGATTCCTCGCGGGTTTCGCCGGAAGGCACGATCATGGATCTGAATTCTTCGGTTTCGGCCGTCGTTACCGGCGGCGCGTCGGGGCTCGGTGAAGCAACGGCACGCGCACTTGCCGGCCACGGCGTGAAAGTCGCCCTTTTCGATCTGCAAAAAGACCGGGGTGAAAGCGTCGCGGCGGAAATCGGCGGCCTGTTCTGTCGGGTCGATGTAACGAATGAGGACAGCGTCGGCGAGGGATTTGCCCGCGCGCGAAGCGCCTACGGCCAGGAGCGCATCCTCGTCAATTGCGCCGGAACCGCCAATGCCATCAGAACGGCCTCGCGCGACCGCAAGACGGGTGAAATCAGGTTCTTTCCGCCTCACGAATTCGACAAGGTCATCCAGATCAATCTCGTGGGCACGTTCCGCTGCATCGCGCACGCGGCGGCGGGCATGCTGACGCTCGAGACAATTGGCGGCGAGCGCGGCGTGATCGTCAACACGGCGTCGATTGCCGCGGAAGACGGCCAGATGGGGCAGGCGGCCTATTCCGCCTCCAAAGGCGGGGTTGTGGGACTGACGCTGGTCGTCGCCCGCGATCTTTCGCAGGAGGCCATACGCTGCAACACGATCATGCCCGGCCTGTTCGACACGCCGCTCCTGCAGGGCATGCCGGAAACCCTGAGACAGGCCCTGGGCGCGCAAGTGCCGTTTCCCGCCCGGCTGGGCAATCCGGTGGAATATGCCTCGCTCGCGCTTGAGATGATCCGCAACGGTTATTTCAACGGGGCATGCGTGCGCCTCGATGGCGCCATCCGCATGCCGCCGCGCTGAAACTCAATCCCCGATCAGGTGCAGCAGAACTTCGCGGCGGTGCGGCGCGTCGCGATGTTCGAAAACATAGAGGCCCTGCCAGGTACCAAGCGCAAGGCTGCCGCCACAAACCGGAATTGAAACAGAGGTTGCCGTAAGCGCGGCACGGATGTGACTTGGCATGTCGTCGGGCCCTTCCGTGGTATGCCGATAGAGGTCCGGATTGCGCGAGACGAGCCGGCGCATGAAGTCCTCCAGATCGGCGAGAACGTCCGGATCGGCGTTCTCCTGAATAACAAGCGAAGCTGACGTATGGCGGATGAAACAGGTCAGAAGGCCGTCGGTGATTCCCGATTTGTGCACGAAGCGGCGGACGGGATCGCCGAACGCATAAAGGCCCGCGCCTTGCGTGACGATTTCGATGGACTCGAATTGCTGTTTCATCGCCATCAGTGTTTGCGCAGATACACGTAAAGCGCGCCCGCTCCGCCATGCCGCCCATGCGCCTCCCGCACATCGGCAATGAGTTCGGCAAGCCCCGGTTCCTGGAGCCAGCGCGGCGTCATCTGCCGCAATACGCCGCGCATGCGCATCTCCAGGCCGAGATCGAACGGAATATCGGCCGCAGCGGATGACCCGTCCTGGCCGCCCTTGCCTGTTACAACCAGAACAAGGCGGAGCTTGCGCGACCATGCGCCGCGAAGAAATGTCACGAGCGCGCGATGGGCATCGCGCTCCGTCAGTCCATGCAGATCGAGCCTTGCCTGCGGTGCGACAAGTCCGCGCCGGAGTCTGTCAGCCGTATTGCCGTCGATCCCTGGAGTTCGGTTCGGAGCAGGCGGAACGGACCGGTTCTTCGTCCCGGGCAAAAGCGGCTGGGTCTCCGTCTTGACCGCCACTGTCCGTTTCTTCGCGCGACGTGGCGCTTTCTTCAGCGGCTTCGCGTCTTCGAGCGTGGTCTCGAACAGCTCGCGTTCTTCTTCGGTCAATGCGCGCTTGCGTGCCATCACGAACCATCGAGCAATCTTGCCGGGATGCGGCGGGCAAGCGATTTGGGCAGCAGAACATAGATTCCGCCGGTCGATTTCATCCGGCCTGCGATCGACTCAGCGTCCGTGCCATAGCCCCAGAAAATGTCGGCGCGAAGGCCGCCCTTGATCGCGCCGCCGGTGTCCTGCGCGATGCACAATCTGGCAAATGCATGGGGCGGTAGGGCGGGATCGGATGCGGGCGCTTCCGTCGCCAGGAACATCGGAACCCCGAGCGGATGCATCGCGGGATCAACCGCAATGCTTGTTTCCGGCGTCAAGGCGACGCCCTCGCTGCCGGGACTGCCGAGTGCGGGATCTCCCAGCGGCAGCTCACGAAAGAAAACATAGGATTGGTCGCTTTCCATCATGCGCTGCGCCCGGTCGGGATGGGCGAGAAGCCAGGCACGGATTGCCTGCATCGACATATGCTGCCGGTCGATGTCGCCGTTCTCGATCAACACACGTCCGACAGGCGTATAGGGATGGCCATTCTGCCCGGCATAAGCGAGCCGCAGGACGGTTCCGTCTTCAAACCGCGCGCGCCCCGAACCCTGAATATGCAGGAAGAACACGGCGACCGGATCGCGCGCATAGAGCAGCACCGGCGCATCATCGAGCCCTTCCGCATCGATTTGCGCCCGTACCGGAAGCGGCATCAGCCTGCCATCCGCAACACGTCCCACGATCCGGATGCCTGAAAAATCCGGCCGGAACAGGCCAAGATCGGCCGTCACCAAATCGCGCGGCAGCCCGTAGACAGGGGTGGCATAACCGCCATGACGTGTGCGACTCGCGGCAATTTCCGGCTCGTAATAGCCGGTAAACAACGCCTCGCGCGCACCCCCGGTATGGAGCTCGAACGGCGCAAACCGGCCTTCGAACCAGGCGCGCGCATTGGCGATGCCGGATTGTGTCGCGGCAGCCTCCACGCACACCGGCCGCCAATCGCGGATCAGCCCGGCATAGCCCGCGCCACCCATCGCCCGCGAATCCGGCTCGCGAAGAAGCACAGCACAGGAACGACGGAACGCGGCCAGTGCCGGGCCGGCATCGCTGTCGGCCCATCCGGGCAATGTTTCGAATCGAACGGATGCAAGCGAAAGTGGAGAGGGCGGCGCCGGCCGAAGCAGCAGCCACATGACACCGCCCGTGGCGGCCACCAGAACCAGAGCGACAAGATAAACGGCCCGGCGCGGCGGTGCCGGCTTTTTTCGTTTCAACTTCCGCCCGACGTGGCCACGAGTGTCCAATTGGGATCGCTTGCGCGGACATCGCGCGCGAAAGTCCAGACATCGACGACTTCACGCGTATTCTGCGAATCGCCGTCGACCACAGTGCCGGAACCATTGTTGGTGGCCGAAATGTATCGGACTGCAAATTCCACCGTGATCTCGGCCATGCGCCCCTTCAGCTCGGCATGGACGATGCTCACATTCCTGAAGCCCTCGAATGTGTACGTCACGGTTTCGTTGCGCTCCTCATGCCCATGCATCACGCTATCGAATGCCGAATAGACTTCATCGCTCAGCAGGGGCCGCAGGGTTGCGCGGTCGCGGGCGGCGAAGGCCGTGACGATCATCTGATAGGCTTGGCGAGCGCCGTCGAGAAAATGTTCGGTCTCGAAAGTCCGATCCGCGAGCTTGATATCGAGCAGCGCCTTGGCCAGCGGATCGCCGGATTGTGCCGCCCGGTCCGGCGAAGCGGCCGAACGGTCCGGCAGCGCAGCGACATTGTCGGAACGGGCTGGTGACGGCCCCCCGAACGGCCTTAGCCGCTCCTGCGGCTCGCGCTCATTGCCGGTGCGACGACCCAAAACGGTATAAAGCCGGAAGAGAATAACCCCGGCCACCATGGCGATCAGAAGTATTCCAAGCAGCTGCGAATCTCCCATCCGGAAACAACCCTAGCCAGAATACCGCGCCACCCCTTCGCACCCTAACCCACGGACATGCCCTGGTCCATCGGCCTTGGCCGGACGACGGCACTATTCGAACATAGGCAGAATGCGCGGGTTTTCGAGATGCTCATGCATCGGCTTGTCAGTCTGCGCCATCCATGGTAGCCCCGCCCGCTTTTTCCGGGACGATCTGTTCATGAGCAATATGGGTATTGGGCCGAACGGCAATCCAGCGGGCGGAACCGAGGGACCGCCGCTTCGCATTCAGATCATCGGGCAGTATGTGAAGGATCTGTCCTTCGAAAATCCCGGGGCACCGTCGAACATGACGGCCAGACCGCAGATCGACCTCGGCGTGGATCTGCAGGCGCGCCGGCTCGATGCCGAGCGATTCGAAGTCGAATTGAAACTCAGAGTCTCGGCCAAGTCCGAGGACAAATCCCTGTTTCTGCTCGAGCTGGCCTATGGCGGATTGTTCATGATCCAGAATGCGCCGGAAGAAATTCTTCAGCAGATTCTGCTCATCGATGGACCGCATCTCTTGTTTCCGTTTGCCCGCCGTATCGTCGCCGATGCGATCCGCGATGGCGGCATGCCGCCGCTGATGATTGAACCGATCGATTTCGCTTCGCTCTACCGCGCAAGAATGGCCGAAGCCCAGCAGGTGCGCACGGGCCAGGCTTCCGTCTGAGGCTATTGCCAGTTCCAGATCGCGTCGTTGCCGAGTTCGCGCGCGACGAACCCGGCATGGGCCGCCGCTTCGGCAGGATCGAGCCGGGGCGGCAGAGGCTCCGGCCGCTGACGCGCGGCGACAATGCTCGCGGCTATTGCCGCTACGGTGTCGCGCGGCGCCAGACGCAGTCGAGACTGGCGGCCGCCGACAAGCTCCAGATAGACGCGCGCGGTCAGTTCGGCGTCGATCAGCGCGCCATGTTTTCCGCGGCCCGACAAATCGATACCGAACCGCTTGCAGAGTTCGTCGAGCGAATAGCGCGCGCCGGGAAGCTTTGCCTTGGCAATTTCAATCGTGTCGACGGTGCGCGCCGCGGAGATCGCCGGTCGCGACAGGCGTACAAGTTCGGCATTGACGAATTTGAGATCGAATGACGCGTTGTGCATGACGAGCGGCGCGTCTCCGAAGAATTCCAGCAGCTCTTCGACGATCGCAGCGAAGACGGGCTTTTCCGCCAGGAATTCGTCGGTCAGCCCATGGACGCGTTGTGCTTCGCGCGGAATCAGCCGCTCCGGATTGAGGTAGCGCTGAAATGTCAGGCCGGTCGGCACATGGTCGAAAAGCTCGACACAGCCGATTTCGATGACGCGGTGTCCCTCCGCCGGATCTAACCCGGTCGTCTCGGTATCGACCACGATCTCACGCATTTTCGCCCCTTCGCCCTGCGCGAAGCGCAGCAACGATTTCTCTCACCTGCTGGCGAGCATGATCCAAACCCTTGTGGGTCTCCACCACAAACTGGGCAAGTTTTCGCTTGTCCACATCGGAAAGCTGGCGGGAGAGAATCTGGTCGAGCAGATCTTCACTCATACCCGGCCGCGCCAGCACACGCTCGCGCTGCACATCCTCGGGAGCCGTCACAACGACCACCGCATCCATGCGCGAATGGGCGCCGGCTTCGAAAAGCAGAGGGACATCGAGAACCACGATGTCCGCACCCTGCTCCGCCGCGCGTGTAACGAAAATCTCCTGGTCGCGCATGACAAGCGGATGCACGATCATTTCAAGCCGCGCGAGGGCGGTGCGATCGGCACGTATTCTTGCCGACAGACAGGCGCGGTCCACACGTCCGGAAGCCACGCATTCGGGGAAGGCCTTTTCGATGGCGGCGACGGCTTCTCCGCCTGGCGCGTAAAGCCTGTGCACGGCCGCGTCCGCATCGTAGACGGGAATACCAAAGCCCGCGAACATGCGGGCCGTCTCGGTTTTTCCCATGCCGATGGATCCGGTGAGACCGATTAGCAGCGGGCGCCTGGCCGTCATTCGCGCAGAGCCTGTTCCAGCTCGGCCCGAAGTGCCGGCGTGACCTCGGGTCGAATCCCGTAAAAAGCTTCGAAGGCGGGCACCGCCTGATGCATCAGCATGCCCAGTCCGTCGATCGCGCGCAGGCTTAGTTCCCGCGCTCTTGCGAGGATCGCCGTCTCGAGCGGGCGATAAACGAGGTCGCAGACGGCAGCGCCTGGCGGCAGAAGCCGCAAATCAAGATCGAGGGAAGGCGCACCGTTCATACCGGCGCTCGTTGCGTGAATGAACAGCGCCGCATCGGGCGCGAGGTTGGGCCACGCATCCAGTCCGCCGGCGTGGAGCTTGGCGGTAGTGGAACCGGCAAGATCATGGATCAGCGCGGCCACGCGCCGATCCGTCCGGTTGAGGATATATATTCCGGCTGCTTCCAGGGCATCGCAGGCAAGCACGGCAGCGCGCGCGCCGCCTCCCGCTCCGATGATGACAATGTTTCTTGCCCGAAGTGCATCCGGACCAATTGCCTCGACAAGACTGGCCTTCAGTCCGGCAATGTCGGTGTTCCTGGCCTCGATCCGTTCATCCTTGAAAACAAGAAGATTGGCTGCTGCTGCAACGCGGGCGGCATCGTCGCAGCCATCCGCAATCGCAAACGCGGCCTGCTTGTGCGGAATCGTAACATTCACGCCGGCAAATCCGGCCGCGCGAAGCCCGGTCACGACGGATGAAAAGGCAATCGTTTTCACCGGAAGAGCAACATAGGCGCCGGTGATACCATGCTCGCGGAGCCAGAAACCGTGCAGAAGCGGCGACAGCGATTGGTGCACGGGCCATCCGACAACGCCGGCGAGAGTCTTTGCCGCGGCAATGCTCATTGGGGGATCGCACCATATTCGCGCAAGGCGCCAAGCACGGGAAGAAGCGGCAGGCCGAGCACCGAGAAGAAATCGCCTTCGACATGCTCGAAAAGTTGCGCGCCCAGGCCTTCGAACTCGTAGCAGCCGACGCTCTGCACAAGAGCGGCGCCGGCGCGCGAAAGGTAATCTTCGAGGAACAATTCGGAGAAACGCCGCATCGTCATCCGGCAGATATCGACATGATCCCAGAGTCGGATGCCGTTCCTGGCCAGCACCGCGGCCGTGACGAGCTCGTGGGTTCGCCCGCGCAACCGGCGTAACAGTGACGATGCCTGATTTGCATCTTGGCATTTGCTGATGATTTCGCCATCCAGACTCAACAGCTGGTCTGCTCCAAGCACGATAGCGTCCGGGTGAAGTTGCGCGACCGAGCCGGCCTTTGCAGCCGCAAGACTGCAGGCCGTAGCTGCCGGATTGTGGTTCCTCGCAGCCGATTCACGCTTCAGGGCCGTTTCGTCCACATCCGCCGGCACGATTTCAAAGACGAGTCCGGCCGCGGTGAGCAATCTCGCGCGTGCCGGACTGCCGGAAGCGAGAACCAGCGAGGTCATATCTTGGCTGTTTCCCTGCGATCAGCCAACAGGTTCAGCACAGAAGCCGCGGTTTCCTCCACAGAACGCCGCGACACGTCGATCGCCGGCCAGCCGCGCTGCTCGAAGAGTTGCCGCGTCGCCATGACTTCCGCGCGGACGCTATCGAGATCGACATAGCTTGTGGGACGCATTTCCCCCAGCGTGTTGAGCCGGTTGCGCCGCACTTGCACCAAACGATCGGGAGATGCCCACAACCCGACGATCAGCGGGTGCTGGGCGGCAAGCAATTCCGCCGGAAGCGGCATTCCCGGGATCAGTGGAACGTTCGCCGCACATATGCCCCGGATCGCGAGATAGACACAGGTCGGCGTCTTGGATGTCCGGCTGGCGCCTACAAGCACCACCTCGGCCTGTTCGAGGAGCGCGAGCGCCTGGCCGTCATCATGAGCGATCGCAAAATTCAGCGCCTCGATCCGGTTCAGATAACGTTGATCGACCTCATGCTGACCGCCCGGCCTGTGCGTCTCCGACCTGCCGAGATATTGCCGGAGCACGGCGATCGGACCGTCCAGTACGCCAAGACATGGCAATCCGATCTGGGCACACTGGCTTTCCAGTGTCTGGCGAAGGGCAGGATTGACAAGCGTAAAGAACACCAGTCCCGGCTGTTCGCGAATATGCGCAATCACACGATCGAGCTGCTTCTCGCTGCGCACAAGCGCGTAGAAATGTTCCTGAACCTCAACACCTTCGAATTGCGCGCTCGCCGCCTTTGCGACGGCGTTCAGCGTTTCGCCTGTCGCATCGGAAACCAAATGCAGATGGAGATCGCGAGATTCGTTCAATTTCATCCCCAGTTTGGCTCACGCGGTTCACAGGACGTGCAGGCAAGCAGCATCTTACCACAATCACACACACCGTCTTCCGGCCACTCACTGTCTATCCCCATTTGCCGCTGTCCCTGTGGGCGGCTTGAATCAGGCGGGATCGCCGCCCTAAATTGCCTTGTCCACCGATCCCTCCCCGCATTCACAGCCCAAACATCATTATCATCATCCAAGAGTCTTTTTGAATTTTGAAAAAAGAAAGGATGCACCTGATGGTGAAAAAGGATCCGCGGAACATGTCAGGTTTCACCGGAGGGGTGGAGCAGTGAGGCTTGCTGTTGTCCTGTTCAATCTGGGCGGTCCGGATTCGCTCGACAATGTCGAACCCTTTCTCAGAAATCTTTTTTCCGATGCGGCGATTCTGCCTTTTCCGTTTTGGATCCGAAAGCCTCTGGCGTGGGCGATCGCGCGGCGGCGCGCACCGGTCGCGCGGGAAATCTATCGTCGGATTGGTGGTCGTTCGCCCATTCTGGACGAGACGCTGGCGCAGGCTGCGGCACTTGAAAGCATGCTCCGCGAGGGCGGGCGGGACACAAAAGTTTTTGTTGCAATGCGGGCCTGGGGGCCCATGAGCGAGGAGGTTGCGCGGGCGGTTGCCGATTTTGGACCGGACATGGCGGTGCTGTTGCCGCTCTATCCGCAATACTCGGTCACGACGACGGGATCGGCGATCAGAGCGTGGCGTGAGGCTGCGGCAAGGGCTGGTCTTTCGGCCGTCGAGCGGCGCATTTGCTGTTATCCGTGGGAGCGTGGCTTCATCAATGCGGTTGGCGCTGGCGTTTGCGCGGCGCTTGGGAAAAGACGTGCAGGCACCGAATACCGTATTCTTTTTTCGGCGCATGGCCTGCCGCAAAGAACGATCGCGGCCGGCGATCCCTATCAGTGGCAGATCGAGCGTACCGTTGAGGCCGTTGTCGCCGAAATCGGCATTGAAAATCTCGACTGGCGCATCTGTTATCAAAGCCGCGTCGGATCCTTGAAATGGCTCGAACCGGCGACCGATGTTGAGATTCGGCGGGCCGGAGCGGAAGGGAAGGGTCTGATCGTCGTGCCCGTTGCCTTTGTATCCGAGCATTCCGAAACCCTGGTGGAGCTCGACATGGACTACGCGAAACTTGCCCTGGAATCGGGCGCCGCGGATTACATACGTGTCGCGACCGTCAGAACGGATGAACCCTTTATCCGCGGGCTGGCCGAGCTTGTGCAGAAAGCCGTTGTTTCGGAACGGGCGGTATCCTGTGGTGGAGGGCGCATCTGCCCGGCGCTGTTCCGGCAATGCGGCATAGGTGGGAGCGCGGCGTGATGTTTTGGGATTCAGCGGGATTCTATTTGTGGGTGAAAGCATTTCACATCATCGCGGTGATCGCCTGGATGGCGGGGATGCTGTATCTTCCGCGGCTCTTCGTGTACCATTGCGAAACGGTGCCCGGCTCGGTCGATTCGGAGCGCTTCAAGCGCATGGAACGGCGACTGCTGCGGATGATCATGAATCCGGCGATGATTGCCGTCTGGGTTCTCGGATTGACACTCAGCTTTCTCCCGATCACCGGCGCCTGGCACCAGCACTGGTTTCAGGCCAAGTTTGCACTGGTGCTGGTGCTGAGCGCAGTACACGGGCTCTATGCGCGCTGGGCGAGGCAGTTCGCAGCGGACGCCAATGTCCATACGGCGCGCTTCTATCGCATCTGGAATGAGGTGCCGACGGTCCTGATGGTGGCCATTGTGATCCTGGCCGTGATTAAGCCATTCTGACCGGCCGGGAAGAAAAGACCATTTGCAACGGCACGAAATCGGGGTATAAGGCGTTAGTTCCCCAATCACACCGCAGGGCAACGCGCGCAGCCAGGCGCGAAGTTGAGGCCGGTCGAGACCGGCACGGTGTGCGATCAACTCCGCCGTATTTCTCAGCTTACGCCGTGGGCGGCGGAACAACTTCCCAAAGGCTAGCCGTTCAGGTGCGATCCCCATGACAGTGCAATCCGGCCTGCAAGCGATGAAGCTGCAGGATTTGAAGGCCAAATCCCCGACCGATCTGCTGGCTTTTGCCGAAGAGCTCGAGATCGAGAATGCGTCGGCCATGCGCAAGCAGGACATGCTGTTCGCAATTCTCAAGGAGCTTGCGGACCGCAATGTGGAGATCACGGGCGGCGGCGTGCTGGAGACGCTGCAGGACGGCTTCGGGTTTCTGCGATCACCCGAATCGAATTATCTGGCGGGACCAGACGACATCTATGTCTCGCCGTCGCAGATCCGACGATTCGGACTCCGCACCGGCGATACGGTCGAGGGTCCGATCCGCAGCCCAAAGGATGGCGAGCGATATTTTGCGCTGCTCAAGGTCTCCACGATCAATTTCGAAGACCCGGAGAAGACCAAGCACAAGGTCCATTTCGACAATCTGACGCCGCTCTATCCCACGAAGTGGCTCGAGATGGAGATCGACGATCCGACGCTCAAGGACAAGACGGGCCGGGTCATCGACATCGTCTCGCCGCAGGGCAAAGGCCAGCGCGCGCTCATTACCGCGCAGCCCCGTACCGGCAAGACAGTGATCCTGCAGAATATCGCCAAGGCGATCACCGCCAATCATCCGGAGTGCTATCTGATTGTGCTCCTGATCGATGAGCGGCCGGAAGAAGTTACCGACATGCAGCGTTCGGTAAAGGGCGAGGTGATTTCTTCGACGTTCGACGAGCCGGCATCGCGCCATGTGCAGGTGGCCGAGATGGTCATCGAAAAGGCCAAGCGCCTCGTCGAGCACAAGCGCGACGTGGTGATCCTGCTCGATTCGATCACCCGGCTCGGCCGCGCCTACAACACGGTCGTTCCGTCTTCCGGCAAGGTGCTGACCGGCGGCGTGGACGCGAACGCGCTGCAGCGCCCGAAGCGCTTTTTCGGTGCGGCGCGCAACATCGAGGAAGGCGGCTCGTTGACCATCATCGCCACGGCGCTGATCGATACCGGCAGCCGCATGGATGAAGTGATTTTCGAAGAGTTCAAGGGCACGGGCAATTCGGAAATCATTCTCGACCGCAAGGTGGCCGACAAACGCGTGTTCCCGGCCATCGATATTCTGCGGTCGGGCACGCGCAAGGACGAGTTGCTGGTGGACAAGGGCACGCTCGCCAAAATGTATGTGCTCCGCCGCATCCTGGCGCCGATGGGGACCATCGACGCGATCGAATTCCTGCTCGACAAGCTGCGCTCGTCGAAGAACAATTCGGATTTCTTCGACAGCATGAACACGTAAGCGAAGCGCTTACGCCAACTTCAGGCCGCAATGCTTGGCGAAGTGATGGAAGTCGCCATTGCGTGCGATGAGAGAAATATCGTAATCCATGCAGGATTGGGCGATCAACGTGTCGGGCAATCGCGCGCGCAGCTTTCGGGCAAGCAGTTTCGCGCGGGATTGGGCTGCGCGGACCCAATATCCATCGCGTATGGCAAGCAGCGGTATCGCCTGAATAAGGGCAAAGTGCTTGGACGGCAGACGCGCATCGGACAGAACTTCCACTAAGACAACAGGAGGAAGGGCCAGTTCGTTGCTGTCGATACTTCCCTCCAGGAGCTGGACATCCGCTCCGCCGTCGCCCTGAATAAACGCGATGAGAGTCGAAGAGTCGACCGCAATCATTTGCGATCTTCGCGCAGCTCGTCGAGATCGATCGAGAATTTGAAAGTCCCACGCAGCTTGCGCAATTCCTGCTGCGCACGGATGGACGCAAGTTTCTTCAGGCCGGCCCGGACAGTCTCCGTCACTCCGGCACCCGTCTGTTCCTGCGCCAAAGCAAGCGTATCTTCGGGCACTTCGACGGTGATTTTCCGCATCACACTCATGCCAGCAGCCATACCATAAGGCACACTGGTGTTCAAGCTGGTGCCACAGCCGCAAGCGGCTGGTTCAGGGAGTGAGAATCGTTGCGCCCGTCGTCGCACGGGAATGCAGCGCTTCATGGGCTTCGCGCGCCTGTGCGAGGGGAAATCGCTGATTGATTGCGGTCTTCACCGCGCCGGACTGGATCACGGCGAACAGGTCGTTGGCGGTATCCTGCAGTTCGTGTTCCGTGCGCGTGTAATGCCCCAGCACGGGCCGTGTGAGATAGAGCGAACCCTTCGTGCCGAGGAGGCCCGGCGCGAATGGCGCAACGGCGCCACTGGAGTTGCCGAAGCTCACCAGCATTCCGCGCACCGCGAGACAATCAAGCGAGCCTTCGAAGGTTTCCTTGCCGATGGAATCATAGACGACCGGCACACCCGTTCCGCCGGTGAGAACGCGCACGCGTTTGCTCCATTCCTCCGTCCGCGTGTTGAGGACATGAGTGCAGCCGTTGGCCTCGGCGAGTGCCACCTTGTCGTCGGAACCGACGGTGCCGATCACTGTTGCGCCGAGATGCCTGGCCCATTGACAGGCGATAAGACCGACGCCACCGGCCGCTGCGTGAAAGAGGATCGTCTGGCCCGACTGAACAGCATAGGTGCGTTTCAGAAGGTATTGCGCCGTCATGCCTTTGAGAAGAGATGCGGCGGCTATTTCTTCCGAGATGCCTGCCGGCAATTTTACAAGGCGGCCGGCCGGAACATTGTTGGCTTCCGCATAGGCGCCAAGGATCGAGCAATAGGCAACGCGGTCGCCGGCGCGGACATCCGTGACGCCTCGGCCGACAGCTTCCACCACGCCGGCCGCTTCCTGGCCGAGCGTGAATGGCAGCGATACCGGATAAAGCCCGGAGCGTTGATATGTATCGATGAAATTGACACCGATGGCCGTGTGGCGCACGCGCACTTCACCGGCGCCTGGGGCGGCCAAATCGACATCCTCGAGCGTGAGCACCTCCGGCCCGCCGGTCTTTTCGATTCGGATGGCTTTCATCGTCCGCTCCGGGTCGTCCGCGTAAGTGCACCGAGTATACAGACGGTGCCGAAGCTTGTCTGCTCTTTCGTAACCGGCAAAAATTGCATGGCGCCGCGCGCCGCTCGGATTTGAACCGCGGAGCGCGCAAGAACGCAGATGGCGATGCGGCCTGCGCGGCACGCACGACGCGGGCTGCAGCGGGAGCCCGAAGGCCTGCACCATCCCGTATGTATCAGTGCATCAGCTCAGATGCTGGCGGAAGAACGTCGCCGTGCGGCTGTTGGCGAGCTCGGCATTCGCATGATCGTAATGCTCGCCGCCCACCCGCGCGAAGGCGTGATCCATCTCCGGATAGGTGTGGATCGTGACGTGAGGATTGTCCTTCAACCCCTCGATGATCTGCTTCTGCGCTGCGGGCGGCACATACTGGTCCTTTGCCGCGATATGCAGCAGCAATGGCTTGCGGATGTTTCGGGCTTCCTCCAGTTTCTCCTGAATGTTGATGCCATAATAACCGACGGAAGCATCCACATCGGTGCGCGCGGCGGTGAGATAGGCGAGCGATCCGCCGAGACAATAGCCGACCGCGCCAATTTTCGCGCATTTTTCTTCGCCACGCAGATGGTCGATTGCCGCCTGGATATCCTTGACGCCGAGATCGATGTCGAATTTGTTCATCAGCGCGAAGGCGCGGTTCCACTCTTCCTTGGTCTGGTCGGTCAGCTGCACGCCGGGCTCGATGCGCCAGAACAGATCCGGCGCCAGTGCGAAATAGCCGCGTGCCGCATAAGCATCCGCCACTGCGCGCACGAAGCCGTTGACGCCGAAGATTTCCTGGATGACCACGATGCCCGCGCCATTGGCCGTGCCCGGTACCGCGAGATAGCCGCCGAACACGCCGTCGGCGGTATTGATGCTGACGTCTTTGCCACTCATGAAAACCGCTCCTTGCAATGGATAACGCAGTTCGCGTCGAATTTACGCCTGCCCCTGCGCGGCGCGGGGTGGGAGCTGCAATACCTGGGACAGCGTCACGGGATTGGCGATCGGCGCGGAGCAGGTCTGGCGCTGACAAACATAGGCCGTGGGCTGGCCGTTCTGCATCGTCTTGCCGGCGGCAGGATGGCCGGCCGGCAGGCTCTGGCGCGGATCGACGACCATCAGCGTGCGGTTGGGCAAAGCACGCCCGAGCACCGCATTTGCGAGTTCATGGGTCTTGGTATTGTCCATCTGTCCGACGATGACGATCTGAAGGCCGGTCAAGGCGAAATCGAGGCCGTTCAGATAGGAGCCCATCGACAGGAAAGCGCGATTCACTTCGCCGGAAAATGCCTGGATCAGCGCATTGGCGCGGTCGCGGTAGGTATTGTCGGCGGTGATGAAATGCAGGCGCGAAAGCACACTCACCATCACGCCATTGGCCGATGGGGTGGACTGGTCGAAGACCGCGCGGGTGCGAACGATCAGCGGATCGGAATCGTCGGGCGTATAGAAATACCCGCCATTCTGCGCGTCCCAGAAATGTTCGTTGAGGATGTTCACCCAGGCCTGGGCGCGCGCGAGAAAGCGGCGATCGCTCGTGGCTTCCCACAGGGCCAGCGCCGCGCGCGCCATCTGCGCGTAATCGTCGGCGAATCCGGTATGCTTGCGGACGCCGTTGCGCCAGGAGTGATAAAGCCGGTCGCCATCGCCCAGCGCAGTTTCGACGAAGGCGAAGGCGCGGATGGCTGCGGCCGTCCATGGCGCTTTCCGGAACACCATGCCGGCATTGGCGAGCGCGGCAATTGCCATGCCGTTCCAGTCGGCGAGCACCTTGTCGTCGCGCAGCGGCGGCGTCCGCTTGAGACGCGTGGCGAGCAGGAGTTCGCGCTGTTTCTTTAACAGCGCCTCATCGGCTTCCGGGAGCGGATAGGGCGGATTGCCGAGCCGCTGAAGAAGGTTGCGGCCCTGGAAATTGCCGTCGCGGCGCACGCCATAGGCTTCCTTGAACTTCTGCACGAAGGTGCCCATCAGGGCCGCGTCGATCTCGGCTTCCGTCCAGAGATAATATTTGCCTTCCTCGCCATCCTGATCGGCATCGAGGCTGGAGGCGAAGGCTTGCTCCACCATCATCTCGCGCAACAGCCAGTTGGCAGTCTCCTCCACGCGATCGCGATAGACAGCGGAACGGTTGTGTTGCCAGGCCAGCGCGTAGAGATCGATCAGCTGCGCATTGTCGTAGAGCATCTTCTCGAAATGCGGCACCATCCAGCGCTCGTCGACGGCATAACGCGCAAAGCCGCCGCCGACATGATCGTAGAGACCGCCCAGCGCCATGTGTTCGAGCGTAGTGAGCGCAAGCTGCAGGAATTGCGGCACGCCGGTGCGCAGATGCGCGCGGACGAGCAGCTCCGCCAGGCCGGCATTCGGAAACTTCGGCGCGCCGGTGAGGCCGCCGTAAAAGATATCGAAGCGCTGGGCCACGCGGACGGCGCTTTGGTCGAGAATCTTGGGATCGAGTGTGCCGCGGAGGTCACGCGCCCAGAGATTGGCGAAGGCCTGCTGCACGCGCGCGGCCGTGTTGGCGACCGGATCGGGCTGCTCGCGGAACAGGCGCGCCACTTCCGGCAGGACGCGCTTGAACGCGGGTTGTCCGAAACGTTCTTCCTTCGGAAAATAGGCGCCGGCATAGAACGGATCGCCCTGCGGCGTGAGAAACATGGTGAGCGGCCAGCCGCCCGTATGGCCGAGCGAATTGGCGGCGGCCTGATAGATCTGATCGATATCCGGGCGTTCTTCGCGGTCGACCTTGATGTTGATGAAATGCTCATTCATCAGCGCCGCGGTTTCGGGATCGCGAAAGCTCTCGTCGTTCATCACATGGCACCAATGGCAGGCGGTGTAGCCGATGGAGAGCAGGATCGGCTTGTTGGCCGCTTCTGCTTCGGCGAGCGCATCGGACCCCCAGGGCCGCCAATGCACGGGATTGTCCTTGTGCAGAAGCAGATAGGGGCTCGTCTCGCGGTCGAGCAGGTTCTCGCTCATGATGAATTCCCGGTTGAAACAAGGTTGGGGCCGCGCCGTTGCGACGGGCGGCCATTGGTTCTAGCCTCCTCTAGCGCGGCCCATGGGCCGCTCACAAGCCGGGACCTGGCCCATGAAACTCCGTATCGATCTTGATCTCACGCCCGACGAGGCGCGCCGCGTGATGGGCCTGCCCGATGTCACCAAATTGCAGGAAAAGCTCGTGGCCGAGATGGAGAAGCGGATGATGGCCGCGCTTGAGACGGCGAGCGATCCTGAGGCCATGCTCAAGACCTGGTTCAACTGGGGCAGCCAGGGCATGGAACAGTTCCAGCGCTTCATGCAGGATTCCAGCCGCCGGGCGACCAGCCGCGAGCGCGGCCCACGCTAGACCGGATGGCGGAGACCGCCCGCAACACCATTTTTGCCGTTTCGACACCGCCGGGCCGCGCGGCGATTGCCGTGGTGCGTGTTTCCGGGCCGGAGGCATCCGCGGCGTTATGCGCGCTGGGCGGGGAAAATCTGCCGCCGCCCCGGAAGGCTGTCTTGCGTACGCTGCGGGATGGTAGCGGTGCGTGGATCGATCAGGCCTTGGTGCTGTGGTTTCCGGCGCCGGCCAGCGAAACCGGCGAAGACATGGCGGAATTTCATCTGCATGGCGGCCGGGCAATCGCCGAGGCGGCGCTGACCGCGCTCGCCGCGGTGCCGGGCCTGCGGGCCGCCGCGCCGGGCGAATTCACGCGCCGCGCCGTCGAGAACGGCAAGCTTGATCTCACGCGCGCGGAGGCGCTTGCCGATCTCATCGATGCCGAAACGCCGGCGCAAGCGCGCCAGGCGCTCCGGCAATATCAGGGCGCACTTGCAGCTTTGTATGAGGACTGGCGCGCGCGGCTGATCGCCGTACTGGCCTGGGCGGAGGCGGCCATCGATTTTTCCGAAGAAGAATTGCCCGAGGATATCGACGAACGATTGCGCGCGCCGATCGCGGCATTGCACGCCGAGATGAATCGGCATCTCGACGATGCGCGTCGCGGCGAGATCACGCGGGAAGGATTGTTTCTTACCGTGATCGGCGCGCCCAATGCCGGCAAGAGTTCGCTCGTCAATGCGCTGGCACGGCGCGACGTGGCGATTATTTCGGAAATTCCCGGTACCACCCGCGATGTGGTCGAAACCCGGCTCGATCTCGGCGGCTATGTCGTGCACTTGGCCGATACCGCAGGCCTGCGTGATACGGCTGACGTGATCGAACGCGAAGGCGTACGGCGCGCACTGGCGCGCGCCGCTTCCAGCGACATGACGGTCCTGGTGCTGGATGGGACGGCGGCCGAACCGTTCGCGGGTCTCGACGAACAGGCGGTCGCGCGCGCAAGCGTCACGGTCTGGAACAAAAGCGATCTGCCCTGGCCCGTCCCGCGCCAAGGCCTGCGCATTTCGGCGCGGACAGGCGAGGGTCTGGACGCGCTGCTGCAAATCCTGCGCGAACAGGTTCGCACCCGCCTCAAGCGCCCGCGCGAATCCCCGCCCATGACACGGGCACGTCATCGCGAATGCGTCACCGCCGCGGCCGAAGCTCTTGCCCGCGCCCTCAACCAGTCCGAAAGCGAACTTGCCGCCGAAGATTTGCGCCTCGCGCTGCGCGCCATCGGCCGCCTCACCGGCCGCGTCGACATCGAAGAACTGCTGGACGTGGTGTTCAAGGATTTCTGCATCGGGAAGTGATCTGCGTCTGCAAAGGATTGCACGCGGAGGCGCGGAGACCGCGGAGCGGTTTAACCGCAAAGAGCACGAAGAGCACCAAGGCACACGAAGTAATTTGGCGTGCCCATGGCGCGCAGTTTTTTCCTTTGTGCTCCTTGTGGTTTCCCTTTTTCCGCGGTCTCCGCGCCTCCGCGTGCAAAATTACTTCAGGAAATCTGGACCCCTGAGAATAGAAAGGAGGCGGATGCTTTCGCGCGCCAACATTTCGCGGGCGCCTTCCTCACGGTCGACGATAACGAGCGCGCAATCCACGATCGCGCCGGCCTCGCGCGCGACCTGGGCGGCCTGGAGAGCAGAATTTCCCGTCGTTGCCACGTCATCGACGATCATCACCCGTGCGCCGGACAATGTTTCATCGCTCGCGAGGCCCTCGATCAGTTCCTTTGTACCGTGTGATTTGGGTTTCTTGCGGACGAAGAACGTGCGCACCGGATGGCGCTGCATCTCGCTGAGCGCCGCGAGACTTCCGAGCATGGGGACCGCGCCCATTTCGAGGCCGCCGGCGAAACCGGCCCTTTCGGCGACGATAATCTTCAGAAATGCCGCCGCACAGAGATACGCGCCGCGCGGATCGAGCATGGTGGGTTTCAGGTTGAAATACATCTCGCTTGTTCGGCCCGAGGACAGGATGAAATGTCCGCGGCGAAAGGAGCGTTGCCGGACCAGCTCGTACAACTCGGCTTCATCGGTACTACGCGGTGCGTCGGGTGGAGCAGATACAGGTGCGGCCATCGCAAACCTCGAAACGTTCTTCGCCTCATGGGCAGCAGCCGGCGGTCTTTAGTCAAGACCCGGCTCCTGCATCCACTTGGGCGGTCTGTGCATTTCGCTCGTGATCGAAGCCAGACGATTGCGTGGTCATGCGGCAGAAAATCCTGACGGCCTTTGTAGCAGCACTTGTTCTTGGGTCCGGCACGGGCCGGGCAGAATCGGTGGACTGGACCGGCTTCTATGCCGGCGCGGATGCAGGTTTCGCGCTCGACCGTTTTGCCTTTTCCTATGGCGTGGCGCTGCCGGGGAAATTTTTCTCGGGCGATGGGACGATCACTTCGGCCGGGCCGGTGGCCGGCGGCAATTTCGCCTACGAACACCTGTTCGGGCCGGGCATCCTGGCGGGAATCGTGCTCGATGGAAACTGGGCCAATATCACCGGCTCGACGACCGTGATCGGCGGCCCCGACATCAAGGCGGAATTCGCGACGCGCGAAAGCGATTGCGCGACCGCCCGGCTCAAGCTCGGCTACACGCTCGACCGCTGGGCTCCCTATCTCACCGGGGGCCTCAGTCTCGCCACTGCCCGCACGTCCTTCGACGTTTCTGAGCCGGGTTTCACGGTCGCGGACGGCAGCACCGCCACGCGCTCCGGTTTCTTTCCCCAGGTCGGTGCGGCCGGGCTGGGGCTCGACTACGCGCTCGCGCCGCGCCTGCGGCTTACCGGCGAATACATCTACGATTTCACCAACGCGCGTTACGCCGTCTATACGCCCGCACCCGATACGGATGTCGGATTCGGCACGCGCGAGATGTATCACGTTTTCCGCCTCGGCGTCGCCTGGAAGCTCGATTGAGGTATGGCCAAAACAGTTTTCGTGCGCTGCGATGCCGGCTGTCGGCCGGATCTAATATGGGGCGCTGCTGATACCTGCTTTGCTCGTTGTTGGGTTGCAATTGCGCGGAATACGGCAGTTACGTTCAACCCGGCGCGCGCCGCTGTCGAATAATCAATACCCGTACCAGTAAGCCAGCCTGGCGCCGGTGATGCGGGCGTCGATCTTCACGATGGCGTCATTATAGGCATCGTGGAAGCAGTCGCGCGCCGTCGTCATCGGATAGACGGGATAGACTTCGCCCAACCGGTCACAGACATCGTGCGCGGCGCGCCAGACTTTCCAGCGCAACACCTGCGCCCGCGTCGGATCGACGAGATCGCGCATCGTGTAGTGGATCGGCTTGGAGAGTGATACCCGTTCCAGGGGACCGTTGAGCGGTGTGCTGTCAGCGCGGAAACGCGGCGCAATGACCGTGACGGTCTCATTCGGTCCGGCGCTGTAGGGCGTGTCGCTGGCGTAAGGGTCGTAGCCTTGGCCTAGGACTGGCGAGGCGGCGAGACCAAACAGGCTTCCGAGGAGAGCGGCACGGAAGAAAGCGGATTTACCGGACATGGTCATGCTCCTTTGGCTTGAGCCTGCCCCGGCATCCTGGCCTGGATCGATACCGACACGGGAACGGTCCGGCGGCAACGCGGTTCCGCAGCCTATGGCGACAGCGCAAACTCCTCGCCGGGCGGCGGGGCGAAACCCTTGGGATCCTGCCGCCAGCCGCGGGCGGCCATGCAGGGGAAGAAAAGGCCGCTGTCCACCGCATCGCTCCGGCCGGCATAGCGTTGTCCGCCGACAAAGAAAGGTTGGGATCGCTCGCGCGCCTGGTTTGCGCAGGTGTCGCGGTCCTGGACGAATTGATCATAGGTCGCACCGGGCTGCGACCATCGGACGGAAGGCACGTCCTCCTCCGCACAGCCCGCAAGCAGAAGGACGATAACCGCCAAAACGACACGCGATGTCTGCATTCTGCCTCCAGCCCCGTCTGTGACCCTAGCTGCTTCGCCTGCCGGCGCCAACTTACATCGGGTTCGCGAACACGGCCGCCACCGGCTTCCCACAAGTCCGAACACCCGCATCGGATGGTGCCCCAATTGAGTCGCGGGGCTCCAGGATATAGGCTGCAATCCTCTCCGGAGGGTAACCGGACGATACATTTCATAAGGGGGATGATAATGAACAAACCGGCAATTTCGTTTGTGGCGATTGCGGGCGTTGCCCTGGCGCTTCCGGCGATCGCCCAGGAGAGCGTGCTTTACAGCTTCAATCCGGAAGCCGACGGCAATCCGGAGGGCCGGCTGCTTCTTGTCGGGAAGAATACCCTGTTCGGAACCACGGAGGGCCAGGGCGACTCCCCCGGAACGGTCTTCGAACTCAAGCAATCCGGCAACGCATGGACCGAATCGACCCAGGTAATATTCGACGGCACTAACGGTCTTTATCCCGCCGCCGGGCTGATCGCGGATGCGAACGGCAACCTCTACGGCACGACCAGTTCCGCCGGTACCTACAATGGCGGCACCGTGTTCGAGCTGACCAATACCAACGGGACGTGGAACCTGCAGACCCTCTGGTATTTCGGCAATACAGCAATCCATGACGGTGATACACCGGTCTGCGATCTGCTGATGGATTCGACCGGCGCCATTTACGGGACGACCGAACAGGGTGGCACCAGCAATATGGGAACGGTGTTCAAGCTGACGAACTCCGGCGGCACCTGGACGGAGAGCGTCCTTTACAATTTCGCCGGCGGTTCGGACGGGGATTTCCCCGTAGCAGGTCTGGCGATGGACAGTTCCGGCGCGCTTTACGGAACAACCTATTACGGCGGAGGCTCCGGCACCTGCAATATCGGCTGCGGCACCGTGTTCGAGCTCGCGCCGAACGGCAATGGCTGGAACGAAAGCGTGCTCCATGCCTTCGGCAACGGCACGGACGGACAGTTTCCCGGTTATGGGCAGCTCCTGCTGTCATCGAGCGGCATGCTTTATGGGACCACAGGGTCCGGCGGCACAGATGACTGGGGATTAGTTTATCAGCTGACGCCGTCGGGCGGCAAATGGAAGGAAAAGATACTGCACAATTTCGGCGCCGCGGGGGACGGTGCCGGGCCGGACAGCGGTCTCCTCAAGGGCGCCTCGGGGGCGATGTACGGGACGACGGAACTCGGCGGCGCGAATGGCGGCGGCACGGTGTACGCGCTCACCAAGGCAAATGGCGGCTGGACCGAGGATTTGGTGACGAGTTTTCCCAATTTCACCGGCGACGGATTTTACCCGCATGGCGGGGTCATTCTCGACAAGAAATCGGAAACGCTTTACGGCGGCACAAGCCAGGGCGGCACCGGCGGCTGGGGCACGGTCTACGAAGTCGTCTTGCCGTAGGAATATTCCGGGACCGCGGACCTCCACGGCTGCGATCCCGGATAATTACTTGCCCTTCACTGCGAAAGCGAGCGCTGGCGTGTAGCTTTCCGGCGTCCATTGGTCGTTGTTATCGCAATCGCCGCCATTGTCATCAGAACAGTATACGGCGGTGATGCCGGCATCGACCTGGTCGGTGTCGTTGTACTGCCAGGCGGACCAGGTGTTGGCCTCTTTCGCGTCGGTGGTCAGCGTGATCCAGTATTGCGTTCCGGCCGTGACGGGCACTCCGCCCTTGTCATCCTGGACGTCCACGATGCAGCAGCTTCCGAGCGCGGGCAGTTTCTTGATGACCCAGCTCTTGATGACCTGGCCGGGCACTCCGCCCGAATCATTGGCAATACTGAGCGTCATGCTATTGGTGCCCTGTATGTAGGTCGCGGCCACCTCGATCTGCGTGACGGTATGGTCGGAGGTGGGTGTGAAAGCGGCTGCGAGCCACCATTCCGAGAAGCCGGGCAGCGCGTCGGGTCCCATCATGCTGTTGCCGGTGCAGCACCAATAGGTACCATGCGGATATTTCTTGCCGATATTGTCGAAGATGGCGACGAGACCGGTGTCGCCGGGCAGATTGTGAACGATGGAGACCGGAGGATTGAGAACGAACGCCTGGTGATGATCCCTGCTGAGTTCGATTCCCGGCGGCATGGCGGCGACAGTGGTCGCGGCGAAGACAAGGCCTGGCAGCGCGAGCAGCGTTTTCCGGAGCATGATTTTCTCTCTTTGTTCTATGTGGGTGCCGCATACTGCGCAGGGCATAGGGGGTTCACAAGGCCCTTCCCGAGATGGGGACGAAGTCGAGAGCGTGCTTCAGGAATTATGGGGACATGATACTTAATTTGGCGGGTGCGCCCCGCTGGCCGTTTAAGTGGTCCGGCAGGCTGGCGGAACCGGCCGTGGATGTTTCACGTGAAACATATTGCGCTTCGAGCCGGCCCTCCGTAATGCAGCGCGCATGGGCAATTTTGATGTCATTGTGATTGGCGGCGGGCATGCGGGCTGCGAAGCCGCTGCGGCTTCGGCCCGTTTTGGCGCCCGCACGCTCTTGCTCACTCACAACCACGCTACGATCGGCGAGATGTCTTGCAATCCGGCAATCGGCGGCCTGGGCAAGGGCCATCTTGTTCGCGAGATCGACGCGCTGGACGGCGTCATGGGCCGGGTCGCCGACGCGGCAGGTATCCAGTTCCGGTTGCTGAATCGCCGCAAGGGTCCCGCCGTGCGCGGACCCCGCGCCCAGGCGGACCGCAAGCTCTATCGCAGGGCGATGCAGGAAACACTGGCGGCCCTCCCGAATCTCGAAATTCTGGAAAGTGCCGTCGAGGATTTGGTCATCCGGAATTCGCGGGCCTGCGGTGTTGTCACTGCGGACGGGCGGAAATTCGCGTCCGGCGCCGTGGTGCTGACCACGGGGACCTTTCTGCGCGGATTGATTCATATCGGCGAACGCAAAATCGCTGCCGGCCGGGTGGGCGAGGCGCCGGCGATCGGGTTGGCGCAGACGCTCTATGGCCTCGGTTTCAGGATGGGCCGCCTCAAGACCGGCACGCCGCCGCGCCTCGACGGCCGATCCATCGATTGGGGGAGATTGCCGGCCCAGCCGGGCGACGAGCCGCCGGTGCCGTTTTCCTATCTCACTAACCGTATCGAGACGCCGCAGATCGTTTGCCACATTACCCGGACGACGTCCGCCACGCACGACATCATCCGGCACAATCTTGACCGCGCGCCCATGTATTCGGGCCAGATCGGCAGCACCGGGCCCCGCTATTGTCCGTCGATTGAGGACAAGGTGGTGCGCTTTGCCCAGCGGGACAGTCATCAAATCTTCCTCGAGCCCGAAGGATTGGACGACGATACGGTCTATCCCAACGGTATCTCGACCTCGCTGCCCGAGGAGGTTCAGCGCGAATTTCTGGCGACCATCCCGGGTCTCGAGACCGCGCGGATGATCCGTCCGGGCTATGCGATTGAATACGACTATGTGGACCCGCGCGAACTCTCGCCAGCGCTCGAGACGCAGCGGACCGCTGGTCTCTACCTGGCCGGCCAGATCAACGGCACGACGGGCTATGAAGAAGCCGCCGCGCAGGGTCTGATGGCGGGCTGGAACGCCGCGCGGGCGGTATCGGGTGATGATCCCGTCGTGCTTGACCGCGCTTCAGCCTATATCGGCGTGCTTATCGACGATCTGGTGACCAAAGGCGTCAGCGAACCCTATCGCATGTTCACGTCGCGCGCCGAATATCGCCTGACGCTGCGGGCGGACAATGCCGACCGGCGGCTGACGGAATTGGGCATAGGGCGCGGGATCGTCGGCGCCACGCGGCAACGGCATTTTGCCGACAAGCTCGCGCGATTCCAAACTGCAAGGCGCCGGCTCGCGGCGCTTGACCTGACTCCAAATGCGGCGCGAGCGGCGGGGATTCAGGTCCGGATGGACGGCCTCCGGCGAAACGGGCACGAACTGTTGAGCCTGCCGGATGTGAGCTTCGCCACGCTGGTTGGGGTTTGGCCAGACCTCGCCGAGATCGATACGGACGTGATTGAGCAGCTGGAGAATGACGCGCAATATGCCGTCTATCTGGAGCGGCAGGAGACGGATATCGCCGCCTTCCGCCGCGACGAGGCACTCGATCTTCCGGCGGATCTGGATTACGCGCAGGTGCAAGGGCTCTCAACCGAGGCGAGACAGAAGCTGACCGCAATTCGTCCCGCTACGCTCGGCCAGGCCAGCCGCATCGACGGCGTGACGCCGGCGGCACTTACCCTTGTGCTGGCGCACACCCGCCGAAATACCCGTCCATCTCTTTCCGCCCCCGCCTTTGGCAGGGGAGGAAAGGCGCAGGGCGCGTGACTTCGCCGTCTTTCGGGCCGGCCGAGTTCCAGCGGTCGGCAAATGTTTCACGTGAAACATTGGATAGGCTGAAGCTGTTCGTGACGCTGCTCGAAGACTGGAGCGCGCGCCACAACCTGGTCTCGGCGGCCTCGCTGCAGCAGGTCTGGAATCGCCATATCTGGGATTCGGCGCAGCTTTTCGATTTGATTCCGTCCGACGCGGCAAGCCTGGTCGATCTCGGCTCCGGGGCTGGTTTCCCCGGCCTCATCCTGGGATTTCTTCTGCGGGAGCGGCCCGGTTTCCGCACCGTGCTCTATGAGGCAACGCGCAAGAAATGCGCCTTTCTTGCCGCGGCGGCCGAGCGTCTCGGAGTCGCTGCCGAAATCCGCAATTCCCGGATCGAAGCGGCGCGTCCGGAACCTTTCGACGTGGTCACGGCGCGGGCTTGCGCGCCCCTTTCGCGGCTGCTTCTCTATGCACAGGCTTTTCAGGGACCGCATACGGTAAACTTGTTCTTAAAGGGCCAATCGGTAGGGGCAGAATTGACGGAAGCACACAAAATCTGGAATATGCAGGCCAAGGAACGGGCGAGCCGTTCCGACCCTTCAGGCAAGGTGCTCACGATCGAGCGCTTCGAGCCGAAGGCCGGGAGGCGGGCATGAAGGGCGGATCGTCCCGCGTGCTGGTGATCGCAAACCAGAAGGGCGGCGTCGGCAAGACGACGACGGCCATCAATCTCGGCACCGCGCTTGCCGCCATCGGTCAGCCCACGCTGCTCATCGATCTCGATCCGCAGGGCAATGCATCGACCGGCCTCGGCATTCCGCGCACCAGCCGCAAGGTCACGTCTTACGACGTATTGATGGGGGAGGTACCGCTTGCCCAGGCCGTCATCGCCACGCGTATTCCCAATCTTTCGCTCATAGCTTCCACGGTTGACCTTTCCGGTGCGGAGCTCGAGCTGATCGAGGTGGCGCAACGCAATTATCGGCTGCGGTCGGCGCTGGAAGGCTTCGTCGAAGCGGAGGCCCATCATTTCGCCTATGTATTGATCGACTGCCCGCCCTCCTTGTCGCTGCTCACGGTGAACGCCATGGCGGCGGCCGATGCCGTGATCGTGCCGCTGCAATGCGAATTTTTTGCACTCGAAGGGCTCTCGCAGCTGCTGAAGACGGTCGAGCGCGTGCGGCTGAGTTTAAATCCCGGCCTTGAAATCCAGGGCATCGTGCTGACCATGTTCGACAAGCGCAACCGGCTTTCCGAGCAGGTGGCGGCCGATGTGCGAAAGCACATGGGACAGAAGGTCTATAATACCGTCATTCCGCGGAATGTGCGCCTTTCCGAAGCGCCGAGCCATGGGCTGCCGGCGCTGGTGTATGATCTCCGCTGCCCTGGCAGCCAGGCCTATATCAAACTTGCCGGCGAGCTGATCCAGCGCGAGCGGATGCGACCGGCGGCATGAGCGCAGGCGAGACAAGAAAGGCGGAGGAGAGCCGCCATCGCGGGCTTGGCCGCGGGCTTTCGGCGCTGATCGGCGAAGAGGCGGACATCGCGCCCTCCCGCGGCGAAGGAAACGCGCGACCGCAGCGCACCCTGCCGGTCGCCTGGCTGCACCCCAATCCGCTGCAGCCGCGCAAAAGTTTCGGCGCGGAGGAGCTGCAGGATCTTGCGAATTCCATCCGCGAAAAAGGCGTGCTGCAGCCGATCCTGGTGCGGCCGACCGCGAAGGGGCCGGAGGCCTTCGAGATCGTCGCTGGCGAACGCCGCTGGCGCGCCGCGCAGCTCGCCAAGCTCCATGATGTGCCGGTCGTCGTGCGGGAATTGTCGGACGCCGAGTCGCTGGAACTCGCGATTATCGAGAATGTGCAACGGGCGGATCTTAACGCGATAGAAGAGGCTGCCGCCTACCAGCAGTTGATCGATAAGTTCGGATACAAGCAGGAGCAGCTGGCGCAGGAACTCGGCAAGAGCCGCAGTCATGTTGCGAACACTGTTCGGTTGTTGAAATTGCCGGACGCTGTTCAGGCATTCATTCGTGACGGCAAACTCAGCGCCGGCCATGCCCGTACTCTTGTCGGCGATCCGAATGCGGAAGCGCGCGCCCGCGACATCATCGAACAGTCGCTCAATGTCCGGCAGGCCGAACACCGTTCAAAGAAGAAAAAGACAAAATCAACGCAGCCTGCCAGCAACGCGGATATCCGGGCACTGGAGTCGGGCCTTTCCGAAATATTGGGTTTGAAGGTTCAGATCGCGCATAAAGGATCCACGGGCGGCGAATTGCGGATCGCCTATCGCACGCTCGAGCAGCTCGACGACGTCATCCAGCGCCTCAGCGGCGGGACATAGCCAACCTCCCGCGCGCGTCATTTTCCTCCCCGGCGCGAAGCGCGGGTTCATTCCCCGTTCAGGCGTGTGCGCGTTTTATCGGCAGGTTCGTGCTTTGCCCATCCGGGCCGCCGCCGCGGCGCCGGATGCGCGATTTCCAAGGAGCGAAAATCGCCATGCGTAGACTCGTTGTTCCCCTGTTGTTGCTGGCCCTTGCCGGCACCGTCTCCGGCTGCGTCTATGACGGCGGCCATGGCTGGTGCTACTGGCATCCCTATCGCTGCCGCTGATTGCTAATTATTCGTTGGTGTGCGTGCAATGGCCGGCGTGCTTGCCGGCCATTGCAAACCGCGCGGTCACAAAGTCTTGGGCCGCAATCGGTGAGGTTCACACCGCGACAGGGCGGAAGAACGTGCGGTCGTTTCGCACGGCAAGCGGCGTGCGGCCCAGAAGCCGATGGAACGCTCTGTTCATATGGCTCTGATCGCAGAAACCCGCCGCGACGGCGATCTCTGCAAGCGGCTGATTCGTTTCACGCAAGGCGCGCGCGGCATGTTCGACGCGGAAACGAGCGGCGGTTTCAAGGAGTCCTTCGCCCGTAGCACGTCGATACGCGGTCCCGAGCCAGGAAGGATGGCGCTTCACCCCGCATGCGAGTTCTGACACCCGCAACGCAGTGTTTGCGGCGAGGTGTTGTTTGATCGAGCCCACCCAGGATTGAAACTCGCAGACGGGTTCACATTCCCGGACCTGCAGAAACCTGCGCAGCGCTGCGCGCAAAAATTCTTCTTCCGGTTCCTGCGCGCAGAGCCGAACCAACCTGCGCACATCAGCGCCCGCGCGTCCGCCAATCCAGCGCGTAATGTGAGATCGCGGAAGAAACGCAACTCCAAGCCATGCGGGATCGAATTCGATCTCTATCTGCTCAAAGCCGGACGGCCCGATCGCATTGCGATGCGCCGCGCGGGCCGAATAGAAAACTGCCGAAGGTCCGGCAATGAAAGTCTCGCCAAGCTCGGTCTCATTGCTGTAGGCACCCAGGACGAACAGGGAAATCACGGGCCAGTCATGCGCGTGTTCCGGCACACGCGTGGCGCTTCGGTCGATAACCCGCCTCAGCGAGGCGCCGGCAAATTGCTGCAAGGCTCCATCCTGTCAAGCGCCGGCAAAGGTCGGAAGACCTTGAATCCGTCCAATACAAGGCCGCGCCCGGCCCTTAAATAGGCTGTCCCATATGGAGTGACGAGGCCCCATGTTCCGAAGCCTGACGTTTTGCCTCATCCTGTTCGCGCTTACCGCCGCGCGCGCCGCGGAAACCCCCAACTGCCTTGTCGGGAGCTACCGCCTGAGCGACGGCCGCGCGCTGGACATCGCGCCATCCGATCCCGGCACGCTCCGCTGGCGCCTGTTCACCGGCGAAACGGGCCAGCTTCACCCGCAGAAAGGCGGAACATGGATCAGCACCTATGGCTGGACGGGCCGTCCCGACGGGAAGCAGGTTTCATTCTCGGATTGCGCCAAAGGCGAAATTGCGTTCGGCAAGGAAACCGGCAAGCGGATCGCATTCGACGTTCGGAACACCAGCTTCAAGAGTGGTGGAATCAATCTGGCGGGGCGTCTCGTCATGCCGGAAGGCAAAGGAAAGGTGCCGGTCGTGATTTTGGTCCATGGATCGGAGCACGATTCGGCGCTCATCTTTCAACAGCTGCAGCGCATGTTTCCGGCAGAGGGCATCGGCGCCTTCGTCTATGACAAACGCGGCACCGGATCGTCCGGCGGGACCTACACGCAGAATTTCAATGTGCTGGCGAGCGATGCCGTCGCCGCGATGAAAGAGGCAAAGCGTCTTGCGGGAACGCGGGCGGGCCGCATCGGCTATCAGGGCGGCAGTGAAGGCGGATGGGTGGTGCCGCTGGCCGCCAATCGCGCGGCCGTGGACTTTGCCATTATCAGCTTCGGACTGGCGGTGACGATCCCGCAGGAAGACCAGGAAAGCGTCGCGCTCGACATGTACTTCCATCACCACGCCGCAGAAGATACAAAGAAGGCACTGGAACTGGCGCGCGCCGGCGACCGCGTCGCCGAGACCGTCGGCAGGGAAGGCTATGATACGTTCGACGCGCTGCGCCGGAAATACAAAGCCGAGCCCTGGTACAAGGACGTGCACGGCGATTTCCTCTTTTTCTTGCTGCCGCTCAACAGATCCCAGATCGCAAATCTGGTGATGAAAGCAGGGTTCGACACCGCGCCGTTCCGCTACGAGCCGATGCCGACCCTGCAAGCCTCGACGACACCGCAGTTGTGGATTCTCGGCGGCGACGATCTCGACGCGCCAAGCGGCGAGACCGCGGCTCGTATCAAATCGCTGATCGCCGAAGGAAAGAACTTCACGCTCGCCGTCTATCCCGGCGCCGAACATGGAATGACGTTGTATGAACTCGACGCGAAAGGCGAGCGCCTCTCCACGCGCTACGCGCCGGGCTATTTCCAGATGATGGCTGATTACATCCGAAACGGCCGCATCGGCGACCATTACGGGAATGCGGCAATTACCCAGCCGCGATGAACCATTCGCAATCGCCGAATGATCCCCAATACCTATCATGGCCCGCAAATGCGGGCCACCCAGGTGACGCTTGTTCTTTTGTTGCAGAAATGGGTCGGCAATATGTAATTACGAAAAGTTTTCGGGCGAGAACTGGGTGGCCCGCATTTGCGGGCCATGACAAATTTGTTTGATCGAAGTTATGGGGAAGCCGTTCAATCCGCGTCCATCTTCAGCGCGGCGATGAAGGCTTCCTGGGGGATGTCGACCTTGCCGAACTGGCGCATCTTCTTCTTGCCCTCTTTCTGTTTGTCGAGGAGCTTGCGCTTGCGGGTGATGTCGCCGCCATAGCACTTGGCGGTCACGTCCTTCCTGAGCGCCTTGATCGTTTCGCGGGCAATGATGCGCCCGCCGATCGCGGCCTGGACAGGTATCTGGAACAGATGGCGCGGGATCAGGTCGCGCAATTTCTCGCACATGGCACGGCCGCGCGCCTCCGCGCGGCTGCGGTTGACGATCATCGACAGCGCATCGACCGGCTCGCCATTGACGAGAATCGACATCTTGACGAGATCGCCTTCCTCATAACCTTCGATGTGATAGTCGAAGCTCGCATAGCCGCGGCTCACCGATTTCAGCCGGTCGTAGAAATCGAACACCACTTCGTTGAGCGGCAGGCGATAGACGACCATCGCGCGGCTGCCCGCATAGGTGAGTTCGATCTGCCGCCCGCGCCGGTCCTCGCAAAGCTTCAGCACCGCACCCAGATGTTCGTCGGGCACGAGAATGGTCGCCTTGATCCACGGCTCCTCGATCCGCTCGATATAGACGGGGTCGGGCATGTCGGCCGGGTTATGTAATTCCTTCATGCCGCCGTCGGTCAGATGGATGCGGTAGATGACGGAGGGCGCGGTCGCGATCAGCTCGAGCGCGAATTCGCGTGTCAGCCGCTCGCGCACAATTTCCAGATGTAACAAGCCCAGAAATCCGCAGCGGAAACCGAAGCCGAGTGCCGCCGAGGTTTCCATTTCATAGGTGAAGCTCGCATCGTTCAGATGCAGCTTGCTTAAGCCGTCGCGCAGATCCTCGAACTGCGCCGCGTCGACCGGAAACAGTCCGCAGAACACAACCTGCTGCGCCGGCTTGAATCCCGGCAGCGGCGCGTCGGTGCCCTTGCGTTCGTCGGTCAAGGTATCGCCCACCTGCGTGTCGGCAACTTCCTTGATCGCCGCGGTGATGAAACCCACTTCGCCGGGCCCGAGCTGTTCGACCATCACCTGTTTGGGCGTGAACACACCGACGCGCTCGACCTGATAGACGGCGTTCGACGCCATCATGCGCACGCGCTGGGCCTTTTTCAGCTCGCCATCGACCACGCGCACCAGCACCACGACACCGAGATAGGCGTCATACCAGCTGTCGACGAGCAGCGCCTTGAGCGGGGATTCGCTGTCGCCCTTGGGCGGCGGCAGGCGATGCACGATCGCTTCCAACACGCCGTCGATATTGAGGCCCGTCTTGGCCGAGATCGGAATGGCGTCCGACGCGTCCAGCCCGATCACATCCTCGATCTGCTGGCGCACCCGGTCGGGTTCGGCCGCGGGCAGGTCGATCTTGTTGAGAACCGGCACGATTTCGAGATTGGCGTCGATCGCCTGATAGACATTGGCGAGCGTCTGCGCCTCCACGCCCTGGCTCGCATCGACCACGAGAAGAGCGCCTTCGCAGGCCGCAAGGCAGCGCGAGACTTCATAGGCAAAGTCCACATGCCCCGGCGTGTCCATCAGATTGAGGATGTAAGGCTCGCCGTTTCTTGCCGTATATTCGAGGCGGACGGTTTGCGCCTTGATGGTAATGCCGCGTTCGCGCTCGATATCCATGGAATCGAGCACCTGGTCTTTCATTTCGCGCGCGGAAAGGCCGCCGGTGACCTGGATCAGCCGGTCGGCGAGCGTCGATTTCCCATGATCGATATGCGCGATGATGGAAAAATTGCGGATATGGGCAAGGTCGGTCATTCGCCGCGGCGTCTAGCATTCCCGTTCCGCCATTCCAACCGCCGTTCAGGCCGGCTTCATCGCGCGGAGCGCGAAGGCGAGCGGGATAAGCGCAGCGAGCTGCGGCAGCACGGAGACGATGACGAGCCATGCAAGCGACACGTCATAGAGCGCGCCGAGCGCCGCGCTGCCGAGGAACCAGGCCACGCCGAAAATCGCAGTGAAGAGGCCGATGGCGCGGCCGCGAGCTGGGGCGGGAACCATGGTCGAAACGGCCGCCGACATGATCGCTTCGTGAATGCCGAGCGCCACACCCCAGAGAATTGTTCCGGCAAGACCGGGAATGAAACCACCGAGAAAGGCAAGTGGCGCAACGGCGGCGCCTATCAGTATACCTGGAACGAGCACGCCGAGCCCACGCGCATCGAACCAGCGCCCAAACACGAGCGAGGCTGCGCCGGCCGCGCCCATCGCCAGCGCGTAGAAGATCGGAATCCAAGTTTGGTCGACGATATGCGCCTTGCCGAAATGGAAGGAAATGAGGGTGAAATCCGCGAAGCCGAAAGCGGCGAGTGCGGCACTCGCGGCGTAGAGCCAATAGGCGCGCGGCAATCGCACCGGCGCAACTTCATGGTGACCGACGCCGGCGATGTGGCCTGCCTGGGGCGTGCGCCAGCAGACGCCGAAGACGAGGATGAGCGTGATCGCCGAAGGAACGGCGAGCCAGGCAAAGGCCGCGCGATAATCATGATGCAACGCCAGCACAAGCGCGGCGATGAGCGGTCCGAGCAGCGCGCCGGTCTGGTCAAGCGCTTCATGCAGCCCGAACGCCCAACCCTGCCCGATCTCCTCGCCGGCGCGCGACAGCATCACGTCGCGCGGCGGATTGCGCACCGCTTTGCCGGCGCGCTCGATGACGATCAGGGCTGCCGCCATCCACCAATTGCCTGCGAGCGCGAGCAGCGGCACCGCCGTCATTTGAACGACGTAACCCGCAAGCGTGATCGGCCAGTAAAGCCGGGTGCGATCCGCGGCGCGGCCGGAGACAAGCCTGAGCAGATAGCCCGCCATCTCACCCGACCCGGCGATAATGCCGACTGCGGCGCCACTTGCGCCCAGCGTGGCCAGAAACGGCCCGGCGATCCCGCGCATGCCTTCATAAGCCATGTCGGCGAAGAAACTGACGATCCCGAACGCCACCACAAAGGCGAGCCCGGTGCGTTTGTCGAAGATGCGAGCGGCGGAAATGCTCATCGAGCGATCCTAGGCGATCCTGTCCCACGCGCTCGCGTTGTTTGTGGGCTGCTTGACGGCGCCGGCCAAATTTGAGAGCAATGATATCGTTGGTCTCAACGGGCACGAATATGGCTGGTAACCTCCACGTCCGCAATCTCGAAGATGATCTGGTTGCGCGGCTCAAGCGCCGGGCCGCCCGTCACGGCCGTTCGACCGAGGCGGAACATCGCGAAATCCTCCGTCAGGCGCTGGCGGCCGAGGTCGAGCCTTCCTTTGATGAGCTTGCGGCCGAGTTGCGGAGGCTGACGAAGCGGCGAAAACAGACTCCTTCGGAGGTTCTGTTGCGCGAGTCTCGCGACGAGCGATGATCACGCTCGTCATCGACGCGAGCGTTGCCATCAAATGGATTGTCGAGGAGGAGGGCACGCCCGAAGCGTTAGCTCTCCGGCACAAGGCGAAATTGATCGCGCCCGATTTTCTGGCGGCGGAGTGCGCGAATATTCTTTGGAAAAAAGTTCAGCGGAAGGAGCTCACAAGTAAGGAAGCACACTTGGCAGCGCGTCTGCTTCAGGCCGCCGACATTGAACTTCTTCCGATGCGGCCGTTGCTCGAAGCCGCGACGAAGTTGGCGATCGCACTGGATCACCCCGCGTATGATTGTATCTACCTTGCCCTCGCGGTCGAAAAGGATTGCAAGCTGGTCACGGCCGACGAACGTCTGCTGCGCAGGCTTGAACAGACGCGCCGGCCACACCTCCGTGCGAAAGCGATGTCTCTTGTCGAGAGAGCGAAGCCACCGTGACCTCGCCGCTCTTCGGAGTAATTACATGCGTAGCGTACCGCCGGTCGCCTTGGTAACCGCAGCGATGATTTTCTGCGCCGCCGCTTCGATCTCGGCATCGGTGAGCGTGCGGTCCTTCGGCTGCAGGCGCACGGCGATGGCGAGGGATTTCTTTCCTTCGGGAACGCCTGTTCCTTCATAGACGTCGAACACGTCGACACGCTCGATCAGCGCGCGATCGGTGTTGCGCGCGGCGCGCACAACGTCCTCTGCAGAAATCCCGCTGTCCAGCACGAAAGCGAAATCTCTTTCGACTGCAGGGAATTGCGACGGCTGGAATGCGGAGCGCGCGGTGCTCTTCGTTTTCGGCTCCGGAATCGCATCGAGGAACACTTCAAATGCCGAAGCCGGACCTTTCAGATCGAAGGCCTGAAGGATGGCGGGATGAATCTCGCCGAACCAGCCCAGCGTCTTTGGACCAAGTGCGAGCGTTCCGGAACGGCCGGGATGATACCATTGGGCCGCGCCGCCTTTGACCGGCGCCGTCATGGGCGCGCCCATCGCCGCGTCGAGCACAGCGAGCATGTCGGCTTTCGCGTCGAAGGCGTCCGCGCCATGTGCATCTCTTGTCCAGCTGCGCGGCGCGACACCCACGCGAATGCCCGCAGCGACGGTCATCTGTGCGCCGGGCATGCCGCTCTCGAATTGCGCGCCGATCTCGAACAGCATGATCGGAGAAATGCCGCGCGCGACATTGCGCTGCGCGGCGGCAAGCAGCGAGGGAAGAATGCTCGGCCGCAGCGCATCCATGTCGGCGGCAATGGGATTTTCGAGCTGGCGCGAATCATCGCCGCCGCCGAACAGCGCCGCATGCGCGCGCGGAATGAATACGTAGGCGATCGCTTCGCTGAAGCCGCGCGATGCGAGCATCCGCCGCGCAATGCGCATACGCTTTTGCGACGGCGATAGCACCGCGCGCGCCACGGCATGCGGACGCGACATGGGAATAGCGGGAACCTTGTCGATGCCGTGAATGCGCACGACTTCCTCGACGAGATCGGCGGGCCCCGCGACATCGCTTCGCCAGGAGGGCGGCGCGACACGCATCTCGTCCGAACCTTCGACAACAAAGCCGAGCGAAGTCAGTATTTCCCGGATTTCGGTGCCGGGCAGCTCGATACCTGCGAGTCGGCGCACATTGCGCGGCGAAAAATCTATTTCATGCGTGACGATCGGCGGTTTGCCGGCGACAATCGTTTCCGCCGGCTCGCCGCCGCAGAGATCGAGGATAAGCTTGGTCGCGAGTTCAAGTCCGGGTACGACGAAAGCCGGATCGGTGCCGCGCTCGAAGCGGTAGCGCGCGTCGGACTGGATGCCGAGCTTGCGGCCTGCGGACGCAATGCTCTGCGGATCGAACCAGGCGGACTCGACGAACACATTCGTCGTCGTCTCCGTGCAGGCCGAATCTTCGCCGCCCATGATTCCGGCGATGCTGAGCGCGCGTTGGTTATCGGCGATCACGATCATGCCGGCATCGAGCGCATAGGCGCGGCCGTCGAGCGCCTTCACGATCTCGCCTTCGCGCGCAAAGCGGGCCTGCATGTTGCCGTGAAGCCTGTCGGCATCGAACACATGCAACGGCCGGCCGCGGTCGAGCGCGATGAAATTCGTGACATCGACCAGCGCGGAAATGGGTCGCAATCCGACGGCGCGCAACCGCGCCTGCAGCCAGCCCGGGCTCGGCCCGTTTTTCACGTTGCGGATCAGCCGTCCGGCGAAGATGGGGCACGCATTCCCTGCGCCCGCCGGAAAATTCAAGGAAATTTCAATCGGCGAAGGGAAAGCGCCGGTCACCGGGGCGACGGCAGGTGTCTTCAGACGGCCAATGCCCGCCGCGGCGAGGTCGCGCGCAATTCCGCCCACGCTCGTGCAATCGCCGCGATTGGGCGTGATCGAAACATCGATGACGGGGTCGTCGAGACCGAGCGCGCGCGCCGCCGGAGTTCCAATTTCCGCCTCCGATTCGAGCTCGATGATTCCCTGATGTTCATCGGAAAGCAGAAGCTCGCGCTCGGAACACAGCATCCCGCGCGATTCGACGCCGCGGATGCTGGAGATTTTGAGCGTTTCGCCGGAAACCGGAATCACCGTACCGGGCCGCGCGAATACGCCTTTCATGCCGGTATGCGCGTTCGGCGCGCCGCAGACCACCTGCACGACGCCGTTGCCGGTATCGACCATGCACAGCTTGAGCTTGTCGGCATTGGGATGCTTTTCCGCCGACACGACATAGGCGACGATGAAATCACTTAGCGCCGCGCCCTTGTCTTCGACGAACTCAACCTCAAGCCCGATACGCGTCAGCGTCTCGGCGACCGTGCGCGCATCCGCCTCCGTGTCGAGATGCTCCTTCAGCCATGAGAGCGTGAATTTCATGGGGCCGACCCTTTCTCACCCCGCTTGCGGGGGGAGTGCCCCGAAGGGGCGAGGGGGGGCAGTCGCCGGCGGGGGGGGGGCCCGGCCCCCGGGGGGGGGGCGCCCCCGCCGCAACGCGGCGGTAAACCGCCGCGCCCCTCCACCG
>Ga0335075_10001368_pt1 | contig 40435 bp, 32 predicted proteins | sample Lox_Sample_24_FD_206723 | JGI IMG/M metagenome (GOLD analysis project Ga0335075, IMG submission 206723) | Soil microbial communities from Loxahatchee National Wildlife Refuge, Florida, United States - Lox_Sample_2.4 | ecosystem: Environmental > Terrestrial > Soil > Wetlands | place: USA...
AGCGGACTTCGTCTTCCTTGCTGAGGTACTGCAGCGCGAACGACAGGTTCGCGACCAGCTCGCGCAACATGCGCGATTCCTCGTCGCCGACCGCGCCGGTGTCGTACGACGTCAGCATCAGCGCGCCGACCGGCGTGCGATCGACGAGCAGTGGATAGGCGACGACGCTGCGGAAGCCGGAGTCCATCAGCGGCGCGCGCGCGGCCAGCGGCATGTCCAGCGTCTGCAGGTCGTTGCAGATCAGCGAGGCGCCGGTGCGCAGCACGCGGCCGATGACGCTCGTGTCGTCCTCGGGCGTGTCGGCGATGCTGAAGGTGAGCTGCTGCAGCGCCTGGTTGTCGACGCTGCCGGACCAGGCCGTCGGCCGGGCCGTGCGGGTGCCGGGTTCGTTCAGCGCGACCAGCGCGCTGGCGTAACCGCCGACCGAGGTCGCGAGGCGGCAGGCCTCGACGAGGATCTCGCGGCGCTGGCGGATGCGCACCATCGCGCTGTTCACGCCGGACAGCATCTTGAGGACGCGGGTCAGGCGGCTGATGTGTTTTTCCTGGCGGCGGCGCTCGGTGAAGTCGCGCTCGCTGCCGCGGAAGCCGACCACCTGGCCGTTGTCGCCGAGCAGCACAAGCATGTTGCGTTCGAGCCAACGATAGCTGCCGTTGCGATGGCGCCAGCGCGCCGCGAGGTTGTTGGCCGTGCGCTGGTTCGGGCCCAGCGTATGCATCGCGAAATCGAGCGCGGCGAGATCTTCCGAGTGCACGTACTGCGAGGCGTTCGTGCCGAGCATCTCCTCCGGTTCGTAACCGAGGATGTTGCGCACCGAGTCGCTGCAGAACGTGAACTTGCCGTCGCGGTCGTGCTCCCACATCCAGTCCTGGGAGGTGACGACGATGTCGCGCAGCTGCTGTTCGAGCGCGCGCTGGTTGCGGCGGCTGGCGGCATCGTCGAGCGCGCGGCGCACCGCGGGCACGAGGCGCGCCATGTTCGTCTTCAGCACGTAGTCGTAGGCGCCGCGTTGCAGCGCGTCGATGGCGCGTTCCTCGCCGATCGTGCCGGAGAGGAAGATGAATGGCGTATCCGGGGCGACTTCCCGGGCGATTTCCAGCGCCGACAGGCCGTCGAACCCGGGCAGCGTGAAATCGGAGAGGATGAGGTCGGGCTTGTTCTCGACGAGCGCGCGGCGCAGCACGTCCTCGGAGTCGACGCGCTTCCAATTACACGAGAATCCACCGGACTCGAGCTGACGGACCGCGATCTCCGCTTCCATCGGCATGTCTTCGACCATCACCAGTCGGACTGGTTGCATCACACGTTCCCCGCGACTAGTTAGCCCTGCGCAACCCTATGCGCCTGACCGAACCGCGCTTCCTTGCGTACATCGCGATGGCACAGCTTCCCCCGTCCACCGCAGATAGATGCAAGTTAATCCAGCCCGACCATCCAGCCTGTGATGCAACTCGCATACAGGAAAGGCAGCCTACTAAGTAGATAGGCGTAAGGGTTGCTTTTTTCCGGACTCTTAGGTGTGGGAAAAATCTTACAGGGACCTGCTGAGAGAATTCCTTAGGAATTAGGCATTGCCGCCGATAAGGCTGAAACTACGCCCCTGTCAACAGCCGGGGGTTCTCCTACAGAACGCAGGTCCTCGTCGTGAGCTCGAACATCGCCCCGCAAACCGATCACAAGCTGAGCCTCCTCATCGTCGACGACGAGCCCGCGTCGATGCGCGCGCTGTGCGACACGCTGGAATACGAGGGATATCAGACATACGGCTTCACCTCGCCCGCCGAGGCGCTGGCCGCGATGCGCGAGCGCAGCTTCGACCTGCTGCTGGCGGACCTGCAGATGCCCGGCACCAACGGCATCGACCTGATGAAGTCCGCGCAGCTGATCGACCCGACGCTGGTCGCGGTCATCATGACGGGCCATGGCGCGCTTGATACCGCTATCGCGGCGATGAAGGCCGGCGCGCTCGATTACATCCAGAAGCCGATCAAGCTCGCCACCACCCTGCCCGTGCTCGAACGCGCGCTCGCCGTGCGCCAGCTGCGCATCGAGAAGAAGCGGCTCGAGGAGAGCGTCCGCGAGCGCACCGAGGAGCTCAAGATCGCCAACCGCGAGCTCGAAGCGTTTTCGTATTCGGTTTCGCACGACCTGCGGGCGCCGCTGCGCGCCGTGTCGTTCTTCACGCAGTCGATGCTCAACGAACACGCCGCGCAGCTGAACGACGAAGGCAAGCGGCTGCTGCAGAACGTGACCGCCGGCGCGGCGCACATGGACCGCCTGATCACCGACCTGCTGCGCCTCGCGCAGCTCAATCGCCAGCCGCTGAACAAGTCGCCCGTGCGTTTCGGCGAGCTCGCGCAGCGCGTGATCGACGGCATGACGCACGAGCGTGCCGGCCGCGACATCGAATTCGTGATCGCGGATTTCCCGACCTGGCAGGTCGACGCCGGCCTGTTGCAGCAGGTGTTCGTGAACCTGATTTCGAATGCCATCAAGTTCACGCGCGAGCGCGCCAAGGCGCGAATCGAGATCGGCTTCCGCATGGACGGCACCACGCTCGTCGTGTTCGTGAAGGACAACGGCGTCGGCTTCAACATGAAGTACATGAACAAGCTGTTCGGCGTGTTCCAGCGGCTGCACACCGCGGACCAGTTCGAGGGCACCGGCGTGGGATTGTCGATCGTCCGCCGCATCGTCGAACGCCACGGGGGCAAGGTCTGGGTCGACGGCGAACAGGACCAGGGCGCCACGTTCTACTTCAGCCTGCCCGACGCCTGATCTTCCTACGCGTCGCGCGGCGCGCACCGACACTCGATCGCGTCCCGTCCGCCGACAATGCCGGCCATGCAAGAAGTGCTGGCCACCGCCACGCGCTCCATCGACGAGCGCATCCAGGCAAAAACCCTCCACGACGTGACGCGATTCGTCGGCGTCGATCCCGTGTTCATCGACGAGCGGATCCGGGAGCTCGAGAAGGAATGGGACGTGTCGCGGACGTTCGAGGCGAAGGCGGGATTGCTGTCGCTCGCGGGCATCGCGCTGGGCGTCGCGGTCGATCGGCGGTTCCTGCTGGTGCCGGTGGTTGTCGCTGGGTTCCTGCTGCAGCACTCGATGACCGGCTGGAGCCCGTCGCTGCCGCTGCTGAGGCGGCTCGGTATCCGCACATCGGCGGAGATCCACCAGGAGATCATCGCGCTGAAGATCATGCGCGGGGACTACCTGGAGCGGACGGAATATCCCGAACGCGCGCTGGCCGGCGCGCGAACCTGGGCGTGAGCTAGTGAGCGGCCGCCGGCTTCGGCGGCGGGGTCGCGGCTGATGTGGCGGGCTTGCTGGCGGGTGCCGGTGTCGCGCCCGTTGCAGGCTTGTTGGCCGACGCCGCAGGCGGCGATCCCGCCGCCGGCACCACCACCGTCGATCCCGCGCTCGCCCCGGTCGGCGACGGCATCGGGATGTTCGGCGCCGGCGCATCGCCGCCCGACGGCTCGCCGGCCGGCGCCTTGCCGCCGTGTTCCGCCGCCAGCAACGCCTCCTCCGCGGCCTTAGCCACTTCGTCGGCGCTGCCCGTGGTCGGGATGTCGATGCGCTGCGCGCGCTCCTCGGCGGCCTGCGTCATCACGACGATGCTGATGCGCCGGTTCACCGGGTTGCGCGGATTCTGCTTGTCGAACAGCACCGACGAGCCCAGTCCGGTCACGCGCGAGATCTGCAGCGTGTCGTAACCCGCGCCCTCGATCGCGCGGCGCGCGGCGTTGGCGCGGTCGGTGGACAGATCCCAGTTCGTGTAGCCGGAGACACCCGCGTACGGCGTCGTGTCCGTATGTCCCGTGATGCTGATGCGGTTCGGCACCGTCTTCAGGTACTGCGTGACCTCCTTGAGGATGCTCGTCGTGTACGACTTCAGGTGCGACGAGCCGAGATCGAACATCGGCCGGTTCTGTGCGTCGACGATCTGGATGCGCAGGCCTTCCGGTGTGATGTCGAGCAGCAGCTGGTCCTTGAACGGCTCCAGCGCCTGGCTCTTCGCGATCGCCTCCTTCAGGTCCTGCATCAGCGCGTCGAGCTGCTTCTTCTCGATCTCCTTCTTCAGCTCCTCGACCTTCTGGGCCTCGGACTTCAGATCGATGGGCTTCGCGGGCTCGGTCATGACCGTGGCGCCGATCTTGTCGGTCTTCTTCATCGAGCTCTTCGGCGCATCGAGGCCGCCGCCGAGGTTGATGACGGACGTGCTCGCGCCGCCCGGCCCCATCTGGCCGGGCGCCGGCTTCACGCTCTTGCCGGGCTCCATCGAGGGGTTCTTGAAGTAGTCGAAGATGGCCGCGCGCTGTTCCTTCGACACGGCCGTGACCAGCCACATGACGAGGAAGAACGCCATCATCGCGGTCACGAAGTCCGCGTACGCCACCTTCCACGCGCCGCCGTGGTGGCCGCCGGCCACCTTCTTGACGCGCTTGATGTAGATAGGGCGCGGCGCGGCCTTCTCGTCGCCACCGCCTTTCGGATTCGCAGCCATGCTCTATCAGGCGCTCTTCGGACGGCCCTTGAGCTCGTTCTCGAGGTCGGCGAACGTCGGGCGCACCTCGCTGTACAGCAGCTTGCGCGCGAACTCGACGGCGACCGACGGCGCGTACCCGCGCACGCTCGCGACCAGCGCCATCTTCACGACCTCGAACGCCTTGCTCGATTCGGCCGCCTTGTGCTCCATCGCGCTCGCGATCGGGCCGATGAAGCCGTACGCCACGAGAATGCCGAGGAACGTGCCGACCAGCGCCGCGCCGACCTTGTGACCGATCGTCGCCGTGTCCGCGCCTTCGAGCGCGCCCATGGTGTTCACGATGCCGAGCACCGCCGCCACGATGCCGAAGCCCGGCAGCGCGTCGGCCACCTTTTGCACGGCGTGCGCCGGTTCATGCGCTTCCTTGTGATGCGTCTCGAGCTCGTATTCGAGCAGGCTCTCGAGCTCGTGCGGATCCAGGTTGCCGCCGACCATCAGGCGCAGGCAGTCCGTGATGAACACGATCATGTGGTGATCGCTCAGCACCACCGGGTATTGCTGGAAGAGCTTGCTCTCCTCCGGCTTCTCGAGGTCCGCTTCGATGGCCAGCAGGCCTTCCTTGCGGACCTTCATCAGGATTTCGTAGATCAGCTTGAGCAGCAGGACGTAGTCGTCCTTGCCGTAGTGCGCGCCCTTCGGAATCGCGAGCGCCTGCGCGAACGCCTGCTTCGAGACCTTCGGCGGGTTGCTCGTCATGAACGCGCCGAGCGCGGAGCCGACGATGATCAGGATTTCCGTCGGGTGCCAGAGCGCGAGGAGATGGCCGCCTTCGAGGATGAATCCTCCGAGGACGCAGCCGAGCACGACCACAGAACCGATGATTTGAATCATGTTGACCGACCGATGGCGAAAGCGACGCGCGGAAACCGTGTTCCGCCCATGCTTCCTATCGGCCGCAACGGCCTGATTTGAAGATCGATTTGGAGCTTTGTGCGGCGCCGTTCAGGCGATGACGCCGCAAGGAGTAGTGGTTACGCGGGGCGGCAATCCATTGCCGCTGTCAGGAGAGCGTAAATCGTGATCCCGTTCCTAGGTGAAATTGAGGCGCAGCGCCTTCACCGTGTCCGTCGCGGCCAGGTCCCCGTGCGAGCACTTTTCGCAGCCGCGGATCTGCCAGAAATCCTTGCGCGCCTCGAGGAAGGCCTCGTCCACTTTGTAGAAGTTGCCGAGGTAGCGCTTGTCTGTCGGGAGCTTGTGGCAGCCCGTCGCGTGGATCATGTGGGCGCCATCCGGTTCGGCCGCGTTGTCGACGAAGTAGTGAGCCATTTGCGTTCCGTTAAATGCCCGTGGTGGTTGCGGGCGTCTCCATTAGAGGTGTCGCCATCCGCGCCGATGACCCACCTAACAACGTCGGAACGAGACGTGGGTCGCAGGCATATTGCATTTCGTGTGTTTAGGGCCGCGCAGCGCGGTTGCGATTCGACAGAAGCGGGTTGATGGAGATCAAGCCGTGCCGGCGGCCCCCATCAACGCGGCGCGAGCGCGCGCACCATGCGGGCCTCGATGTCGCGCTGCTGGTCCATCGGCGAATAACTCGCGCGGTAGAGGCCGTCGAGGAAGGCGCGATCCCACTCGGTGAGCCCCGCGGGCGGCACGTCCGGCCGCGGCTGCGCGAACAGGCGCAGGATGCTGTCGATGCCGCCGAGGTCGGCCGATAGGTCGATCTGAGACAGGCTGACGACGCCGAGGAAGTCGGCGAGCTGGGTCAGCGTGATCTTTCCGGTGGCGCGTGCATCGACGAGCACGACGACCGCCGTGATGTGCTCCCAGCAACCCGCCTCGATGCGTCCGCGCAGCGGACAACCCGAGGCGTTGGTGGGCAGGCCCTTTGTCAGGCGGCTGCCGGTCGAGGCGCTGCCATCGGCCGGCTCGACGATGGCGTTGTGCCAGGTGCGCACCGGCCCCGTTCCGCCCGATCGCGAGACGCCGTCGCGGCTCTTCCAGCGGAACATGCCCGGGTCGCGTTCCTTCCAGCTCGCGAGCACCGCGTCCGCGTCGTCCGTGATGACCACGAAGAGATTCGGGCGGCACTTAGCATTGGCAGGAGTCGTCTTCTTGCGCACCTCGTCCTGGATCGCGACGAGACGGCGTTGGATGAACTCCGCTTGTTCGTCCGAAACACCGACCACCAGCGGACAGTTGTAGACCCCCCAGCGACCCACGAACTCGCCCTCCAGGCGCGTCACCTGGTGGACGAAGGTGCGGATCTCCTTGCGCATCTGCTCCCGGGAGCCCTGGACCTCGACGGTTTCGAGCGATTCGCCGGACGCAGCCGCGAACGCGGACGCCGTCATGCCGAGACAAGCCAACCCTGTTAGCCAGGCGCGCGCGGATCGCATGGCGGCGATGGTACTGGGTTGTGCCAAACTCCGGCAGTGGCACACCGGCTTCCTCGCTGGATCGAACAATGCGCGTTCATCCTGGCCTTCGCGGCCGGCATGGTGAACGCGATCGCCCTGCTCGGCTTCAATCATCAAGGTGTCTCGCACCTGTCGGGCATCGTGACCCTGGTGGGGATCGAGGCGGTGCAGGCGAATGGGGCCGTCGCCGTGCATCTCGTCGCGATGCTCGCGAGTTTCGTGGTCGGCGCGGCGGCGAGTGGCGCGATCGTCGGCGGCCAGGCGCTGGTGCTCGGGCGGCGGTATGGCGTGTGCCTGTTCGTGGAGGCGGCGTTGTTGCTGGCGGCGATGTTCGTGCTGCTGCGCGGTTCGTCGGCCGGGGATTTCCTCGCGGCGGCCGCATGCGGATTGCAGAACGCGATGACCAGCACGTTCACCGGGTCGATGCTGCGAACCACCCACGTCACCGGCGTCATCACCGATCTCGGCGTGGCGCTCGGATTGAAGGCGCGCGGCGAGTCCATCGGCCCGCGGCGCGTCGCGCTCTATCTACTTCTGGTGGCGGGATTCCTGGGCGGCGGCGCGGCGGGCGCGTTCGGATTCACTGCGTGGGGTTACCTGGCGCTGGCAGCGCCCTGCGCCCTCGTCTTCCTGATCGGAATCGGCGCCCTCTGGCTTTCGCCAAAGGGCGCCTGACGTTCACTTCTTCGGCTTGCGGAACTTGAGCAGGTAGCGGTCCGTCTTGTCGTGCTTGCCCTGTTCGAAGACCGCGACCGTGCGGTCGTCGGACGGGTTCGCGATGACGTCGCTCGAGCCGACGAACTCGAAGCCCGCCGCCTGCACTTCCGCCTTCACCGCGTCCGGATCGCTGCGGTGCAGGGTCGAGGTGGTGGTGAAGCCCGAGCCCTTCTCCGCGGCGTGATCGATGACGATGTAGATGCCGCCCGGCTTGAGGCTCGCGAGGATCGCCTTGTTGAAGGCGTTGACGTCGATGTCCTTCACGTTGTGGACGTCGTGGTAGTTCTGCGAGGTCCAGACCATGTCTAGCTTCTCGGGCAGCTTGAGCTCGACCAGCTTCTGTACGTCGACCTTGACGTTATTGTAGTGCTCGTCGGCGGCGATGGCCTTGACCGCAGCGGAAGGCTCGGGCCGGTCCGGCGGTGCGTCCGGGCGCTTCGGCGTGGCGACGGCAATGACCTCGCCTTTCGCGCCGACGACGCCGCTGAAGATGCGGGTGAAGTAACCGCCGCCCGGCAGCAGGTCCGCGATGCGGTCGCCCGGTTTCAAACCGGCGAAGGCGATGGATTCGGCGGGTTTGCGGTCGGCGTCGCGGTCGCGGTCGGCCTGCGGACGCGCCGGGTCGGCAACGGCGGCGGCGATGGCCTTGGAGACAACGGGCGCCTTGTCGGCGGCGGATGCGAGGGTGGCGAAACCGAGAGCGGTGGCAAGCAGCGCGGTTGATCGAAGGCGGAAGCCAGAAGACATGGTGATCTCTCCCTTCTGTCGTGGTGTCGAAAGCGGACTGGGATGAGACGGCCGAACCGGTCCCGAGTTCAAGTCAGACGACGAGACGAAGGGTTCGTACGACATGTCGAGATGGAATCGATCGACCCTGTGTCGCGGGAAGATACGTTCAAACGGCGAAGGCGTTTGCCAGCCGCCGGTTGAGCGGGTTGGCGGGCCGGGTTGCCGAGCGGTGAAGTCACTAACCAGAGGTGTCGGATGTTGAGCATGAAGTCTCGAGGCCACGCCGGCCTCGTCGTCGGCGGCGTTGTCATCGCATTGGTGTCCGGATGTGCGACGGGAATCGAGGGCGCGCGTGAGGCGCCGTTCGACTGGAGGGCGGATGTTCACTCCAGCAACTGCACTGCCCTGTCCGGCAATTACCAGTCAGCGGGGATGCCGGCGCCAGCCAACGCGCTCGCGGCGACGTATGGCTCGGTGTGGCCGGCAGAAGGCGCGTTGCTCTCGATTATCGAACTCGGCTCGAATGCGAATCCGCGCAAGCGCGTGCGCGCGGCGCCGGAGACAAAACTGGAAGATGTCGTGCCGGCGGTGAGCATCGATGTCGATGCCTCAGGCGCGATCCGGTTCGACGCGAAGGATGCGAAGGGAAATACAGTGAAGCTGCGACCGCCGGCGTGGGCTTGTGAGAGCGGGATGCTGGCGACGCGCGTTGCGATGGGGAGTGCGTACAACGATTCGTATGTACGGTTGTGGAAGCATGGGAATGATTTGATTGCGGAGCAGACGGTGGGAGTGACGCATCGGGAGCAGGCGGTGGATGCGCAGGAGCAGAAGCCGATTGCGCGGTTTTATTACAGGTTTCGATCGACCGCGGGCTAGGGAGATTTCTGGCGAGCGAAACCAGCCCGCAGAGTGTTTGCCGGTTTGCCCAACCTTCGACGGAGGCACAACAGGTACCAACTGCAGTCCTAGGAATTATCCAAGACTCTGGTGTTTCGCGGGGGCGATGGAAGCCCCGCGGTTTGGCGGCACTCACCAGAATTAATGCTCCCAGCCGCTTGCCGACGGGTGCCACCGCGCCTACTCATAACCGTCGGATCGGCGAATAGCCGTAAATCGCCTATTCGCAGCGAGTCGCTCTGGCTACCTAACACGCCTCATCTAGCGCTGTGCAAGCGGCGGAGATCTTCAGCGTCTAACTCCTCTGCGGTAGAGTTAGGCAGGGTTGCGGGAGATCCAGATGAGTGAACTAGGCGACAAGATCAGAAATATCGGCGACACGTGGGCTGACGTTTACGTCCAGGCGCAAGCTACGCCGGGACTTTGGCAACCGCAGTGGCCAAATGGTGACTTAGTCGTTCTTGATGAGACGGTGCGCACTCTCGTTAATCTGATAGACCGAGAACGTGCGCCCTCCGGATTCGGCCCGGGCTACCAGCTCGCAAAGGCTCTAGTCGCTGCGACTATTCCAAATCTTCAAACAGCTGTCGCCCAGCTTGCGGCGAAGCAATACAACTACCTGCCGAGCTTCGCGGCACAGATCTTAGATGCGATTTCGCGTGTTCATTCGGTGATTCTCTTTTCCGACAAGGAGGCAAAGGACGTCAGCTCTGCGGATTTGCGACTTGAGCTGGCCGAGGCCCTTTCTTTATTAGGCACGGCACAGCGTGAGTTAGCGGCCAAACAGGGACAGCTCGCTACTGTCGAGTCTCTCGCAAACTCGGTGGTTAGCTCCGCAGCCGCGGCGGAGTCGGCAAGCGAGGATGCAACTGCCGCAAAGAACACCGCTGCATCCACGCTGGAAGAAATCGACTCCCGGAAGAACCAGGTAGAGGAAGCGGCCGAGGCAGTGGCAGTCGCACAAAAAAAAATCGAGGAAGCAGTCTCCGCAACTGACAGGAAGTTTGAGTCATCTTTCAGCGAGGCTCAGAAAAAGTTAAATGAGTTGCTTACCGAAACGCGGGCGGCTACAGCGGGCGCGACGGCAGCCGATGTCGCGCTATCGAAACTACTTGAGCAGGCCAACGCGCAGAACGCGGTGATAAACCAGATTCTTCCGAAGGCGGCCGGGGCGGGACTTGCCGATGCGTTTCGCTACAGAACCGCTCAGCTCCAATGGATCAAGTGGGTGTGGATGATTGTCTTTGCGGCCACGCTATTCACAATAGGATGGGGCGCAATTGCCGCGGGCAAACTTCCCTCTACGTTTCCAGAGCTTTGGCCAGAGCTGGTATGGCGGATTGCGAAGGCTGCGCCGCTTGTTTGGTTGGCTTGGGTTTCCATTTCGCAGTACGGAAATATCACACGAGTGCAAGAGGACTACGCTTTCAAAGAGGCGACATCCCGTGCCTTCCAGGGGTACCGCGACCATATGGAACATCTACGTTCTGTTGGCGACGAGGAAGCTGGGAACGCTCTTAAGCTACTAGCTACAAGAACCATTGAGATACTCGCCCAAGAGCCACTTCGGGTCTACATGAAGCCTGCGAAAGCCAATTCGCCGACCAACGCGCTATTTTCGGAATTGCTGGAACGACTTGAGAGGATCGCTATAGGGAAGAAAATGCCGGAGAGTGAGTAGCCGCCTTGTGGCGTCCGAGCACTAGGACGAGCGGCCCATTGGGGCCGTACTCACCGCGGCACATCTCCACTAGCAGCGCCCCTTAACTGGGCAGGCCCTCGAAAAGATTGTCGTGCAGTTGCCAACCTCTCGGGCCCAGCGGCGCACAACACCAGAAAACCGCGGGAGGTGGCCCCTTCCCTTCCGAACGCGGCACACATCGTCACGCAATGCTTCGGGACGCAGGAGCAAGGAGGGAAACTCCTGGGTAGTTAGCGACAACACATCACGGAATGTGGGGACATCACAATGTTGGACACAATCATTGGCGGCCTACTGGCGATTGCCGGTGGCATAATCGGCCAAATCATTACGGCTCGGATGGTCCGCAAGACGCGGATGGATGAAACGATTGCAGAGCGCAAGGTGGAAGCCAACGCGGAGGGGTACTCACGCGTTAAGCAAATTCAGGGAATGTGGATTCAAGCATCGCAGGAGCAAACACAGGCGGCCATGTACGGCCATGAGGATTGGTTCTTCAAAACGCGCCTGTTTCTGCCCGGCAAGTTTCCGGACCTGTGGATGCAGGTGCGCAATGACATCAGCAGCTACGGACTAATGCTGCACCAGCCGTCGCGTGAGGACAGTGAGCTGCAAGCCATCAGCGAGCGCATCAAGTCGAATCTCAACAAGGCCGTCATGGAAATCTACGCGGACATGGACGTGCCGCCGATGGACCTGACCGCGCTGGGTGGTAGTGCCACCGGCCACACTGCGTGATGAGCAATGAGCGCACGGAGACGTGGCTGCGCGGGCTGGGCTTCGACCCTGAGCCGGAGCCAACCTGGATTACGACGGGCCGCCGTCCGGACTTTTTCGCACGCGGCCCTGCTGACACCTGGGTGGAGGTGAAGGAGCTTGGCCGGCCTGAGCACGATGACGCGTTCTCCGGCGCGTGGAATGACCTGATAAAACGCTGCGAGAAGTCCGGGCTCACTGGCCACCTCTACGCCGTCATCGACGTGAACGACCAGCAGGCCGCTAAGGCCGCCTTCAAGCACGTGGAGCGCATCCACCATGAAGTCAAGGACGATGGCACTAACTACGTGGTCATGATTCCTGGTGACCCGGCCTACTGCACCAACGTGCGCGTGGAGTACGAATCGCGAGACGGCAACCGCACCGTCCAGGTCGGGCCGGCCTCCATCAGCAACCTCTACCAATGCTTCCCTTCTCTCGAACCTAAGAATTGGAGCGCGGAGGCGACGCTGCACAACACCAACGGCACGGTGGTCACGGCGAAGCTGCACAAGATTGTGCTGAGTCGCGAGCCTCCACCGATTGTGCTGCGCCTGTTCCACTCCACGGAGCCGCTGTCACTCAGCGCGGGCCACTCGGCCGTGCGTGACAACACCTCCCATGCTCGCATCCGCCGCGTAGTCGCGGACTGCAACAGCCAAATCCGCAACGGCCAGCGGTACGCGCCGGCTCCTGGGCTCGCGGTTGTCTACCAGGAGAATCCCGACGCGCTCGGAGATGAGCAGTTCCTGGCCGCGTTGTTCGGTGACTTGGCAGTGGAAGTCATCCGCGACCCGCCGCGCCTGGGACGGGCATTCCTCTCTGCCAACGGCGTGCTCACGCGTGCAAACAACCGTGGCATTGGCGCGGTGCTCTACGTTCGGCACGCGACGGACACGGTGCTGGCGGTCAATCCGCACGCGGAGGTGCAGTTGCCCTGGCAACACTTCGCGGAGCGCGCCTGGGTCCAGGACGGGGACCGGTACATCCTTCGTCAGCGTTGACTACGGTAGCTGCGTGGTTTGGGCGTATTGCTGGCCGACAGCTCGCACTCACCACGCGTCTGACACTTCGAGCAGCGAAGGCGCAGCGCGACGGTTGTTAGTGGCGTCTCCCAGCCCAGGAGCTGCGCTAGGGCGTGTGGCTCGGTGTGTCGTTCGTGCCCACACTTCCGGCACCGGATGCGGAGCGTGTAGTCCGCGAAGCGGTCACTGAGTTTTGTGATGGGTGCTGGCACGCACCGAATGCTGCCGGCCGTCAGCGGACGGGTCCATCCAGTGGTGGAGCGGACCGTGTACTGGATGCGAGGAGGAAGCGGAGATGCGTGAGGAAGACATCAAGGACCTGAGCGCGTTCTTGCGAGAGTTTCAGGCAGAGACGGACCGTGGTCTCCCGCTGGTGGCGGCAGCGGTAGTGGATGAGAAACTTGAAAAGGCACTGGCCGGATTCTTCCGCGAGACCGGCGCCGCGAAGCGGCTGCTGGATGACAACGGACCGCTGGCCACCTTCTCCGCGCGCATTGATGCGTGCCACGCGCTCGGCCTCATCACTGACCACGAGTTCCATGAGTGCAACCTCATCCGCAAGGTGCGAAATGAATTCGCGCACAAGACGCATGGTCTGACCTTCAAGACCAAGATTGTTCACGAGTTGTGCATGTCCCTGAAATCGGGTCCGCTGCCCGGCGCCGATAAGACAGATGCGCGAATGCGATTCGTCAACGCGTGCGTAATGATGGTCACTGCGCTCTACTACCGTGGCGAGTGGGTCGCGCGAGAACGGCGCGAAGAAAAAGACTGGTACGCGCTCGGCTTCGCGAAGGCGCGCGAGTAGCGGTAGGCGTAGGCGTCAGCGGATTCGGCTACGGCCAGAAGGCGTCTTGCGGAACAACGGGCCGAGCCTTTGTGCGAATGTTTAGGCGAACAACAAACAATGCTGACGCAACGGCGACAAAGCACGCATTCCTAAAGTCCTTCGCTGCATGTTTGAGAATCTGGGACGTCGCACGCATTCGCGACAGGATTGCCCTCGCCTCTGCGTCTGAGAGGTCCGCGTGACGGTGGTGGTGCGCAAATCGGTTCCGCAATTTGCGCAACGCGTGCATGTCGTCAAAGAGGGGTTTTGACAGGAAGCCCAGGCAGAACGCCAAGTCAATCCTGCCACCAAAATGCTGGAACATGCCGTGGTCAAATTTCTTGGCAACCAGTGGGTCATCAACAAACAGTGTTTTGAGCGCCTCGCCCAGCTCGAAGTCCAAGCGAGAGATCGCGAGCACGACGGCGGCACGGTCTGACTCGCGGTGGTAGTCGGCGGACAACTCGTTCACCAACTTGCCCCACGCGTCCAGGTCGGCATGCACCTCTGGCGGAATTCCCGGTGCAGGTGGTTGCGCGCTCTCGGTCATTGGCTTCTCCCCTTCATTTGCCCTGGGCAACCAACGCTACTGGAAAGCGTCCTGGTCGCTTAGTCCCAGGGAAGCCCAGGGCGCCACAGAGTTGGCCACAAGGTTGGCCACAGAGGGGTTGGCTGGCGCGCGTAAGTATTGGTCGGGACGGCGAGATTCGAACTCGCGACCCCTTGCACCCCATGCAAGTGCGCTACCAGGCTGCGCCACGTCCCGACCGGGAGAAAACTGACCGCCGCGCTGGGGTCCTCGCGGGGGTGCGAACTATACCGGACCCGACCCCGTCACCAGAAGTAGATGTAGATCCCGATGACGATTCCGGCGATCACGCAGGTGTGGAAAACCTCCCAGAACCCGTAGCTGCGGCGTTCCTCGGCCGCGGTATCCACGGACACGGTCTTCCAGGTCAGCCCGGCGAGCTGGTCGGGCGGCGCCTTCGGCGTGAACCGACTCACCACGAAGATCACGACGCACGTGAACACGAACAGCAGGAAGCTGAAGTACAGCCAGTTGATGTCCACGAACGACTGCGCGAAGCCCCAGTCGACGCCCGCGCTCTGGTGCATCGCCTGCATGACCAGCCGCAACATGCCGAACGCGAACCCGAGCGCCAGCCCGATGAAGCCGGACTTCGGCGTCACGCTCCGCGAGAAGATGCCGGCCATGAACACGGCCGCGATGCCGGGCGCCAGCAGCGACTGCACCAGCTGCAGGTAGCTGTACAGCTGCTTGCTCATCGACTGCATGATCGGGATCCAGATCATGCCGATGATCACCACGCCCGCCGTCGCGATGCGCCCGACGCGCACGAGATGCTGCTCGCTCGACTGCGGCTTCAGCCGCTTGTAGAAATCCACCGTGAACAACGTCGCCGTCGAATTGAACAGCGACGCCAGCGCGCTCATCAGCGCCGACAACATGCCGGCGAGCACGAGCCCGCGCAGTCCGATCGGCAGCAGGTTCGACACGAGGATCGGGAACGCGCCCTGCGGGTTGGACCCGATCTGCTCGAAGCCGGGCGTGCCCTGCTTCCACAGCGCCACGGCGATCATGCCGGGCAGCAGGAAGATGAACACGGGCGCGAGCTTGAGATACGACGCGAAGATCGCGCCGCGCCGCGCTTCCTTCAACCCGCGCGCCGACAACACGCGCTGCACGATGTATTGATCGGTGCACCAGTACCAGAGCCCGATGATCGGCGAGCACAGCAACACCCCGAGCCACGGCGTCTCGCTGGGATCGAACAGGAAATGCGGGAAGCCGGTGGTCGCGGGCGTGGTCGACAACGGCCGCCACAGATGCAGGTTGTCCGGATTCGCCTTCAGCAGCGCATCCCAGCCGCCGATCTCGTGCAGGCCGACGACGAGCAACACGGCCGAGCCGGTCAACAACACGGGCACGTGCATCGCTTCCGTCCACAACACGCTCTTCATGCCGCCCAGCACCACGAAGATGCCGGTGACGATCACGAGGAATGCCGCGGAGAACCAGAAGAAATCCACCTCGCCGAACAGCGGCAGCGTGATGTTCTGGTACCCGAGGATGGTCTGGATCGCGAACGCGCCGGCGAAGATGGTCACGGACGCCTTCGTCAGGATGTAGCTGGCCAGGAAGATCGCCGACAGCAACGTGCGCGTGCCGGGCGTGTAGCGACGCTCGAGGAACTCCGGCGTCGTGAACACCTTCGCGCGCAGATAGAACGGCGCGAAGATCCAGCCGAGCACGAGCACCAGCCACGAGTGCAGCTCCCAGTGCGCGAACGCCATGCCGGAGCCGGCGCCCGATCCCGCCAACCCGATCAAATGCTCCGCGCCGATGTTCGACGCGAAGATCGACGACCCGATCAGGAACCAGCCGGCATTGCGGCTCGCCAGGAAGTAATCCGCGGTGTCCTTCTCCTTCTGGAGCGCGCACCTGATGCAGATGGCGGTATTGGCGACGAAATACAGGGCGACGATCGCCCAGTCCCAGGACGAGAAAACGACGGCAGTGCCGGTCACGAGGACCCCCTCTCAACCTTTATTGGCACGCCTCCCTACTGGCGCGCGTGGGAAACGGGCGCTCCGCTCAGCGCCGAAGGATCTTCAGCAGCTCTTCAAGCTCCATGCGCATCTGCTTCACGATCTGCTGGCTCTGGCTCACGTCGACGCGAGCTTCTTCGCCGGCCAGCTTGTTGCGCGCACCGCCGATGGTGAAACCCTGCTCGTACAGCAACGAGCGGATCTGGCGGATGATGATGACGTCCTGTCGCTGGTAGTAGCGGCGGTTGCCGCGACGCTTGACCGGCTTGAGCTGCGGGAACTCCTGTTCCCAGTACCGCAGCACGTGCGGCTTCACACCGCAGAGTTCGCTGACTTCGCCGATCGTGAAATAACGTTTGCCGGGGATCGCCGGCAGCTCGTCATTGTTCTTTGGTTCCAGCATAAGCCTCGACTCGCGCCTTCAGTTTCTGCCCCGGACGAAACGTCACCACGCGTCGAGCGCTGATGGGTATCTCCTCACCCGTCTTGGGATTTCGTCCTGGCCGCTGGTTCTTGTCGCGCAAGTCGAAGTTGCCGAAGCCCGAGAGCTTGACCTGTTCGCCGTTGGACAGCGCATGACGCACTTCCTCGAAGAACAGATCGACGAGCTCGCGCGCTTCGCGTTTGTTGAGACCCAGCTGATTGAACAGCGCCTCAGCCATCTCCGCTTTCGTCAGAGCCATGCTTTTATTCTCGAAATCCTGCGCCCAGCGTTGCACTCAGATCGGCACGAATCGCGGCTAACAAACGGTCCGCGTCCTCGTCCGCGAGGGTGCGAGAATTGTCCTGAAATATCAAGCCTAAAGCGACGCTTTTTCTTCCATTTTCTATGCCGGGCCCCCGAAACACGTCGAACACCCGGATGTCGCGAAGCAGGCTCGACGCGGCAAAGGTTACACGTTCATGTAGCTGAGACAAAGATACTTTCTCGTCGACGACGACGGCCAGGTCGCGACGGACCCGCGGGAAGCGGGAGATCTCCTCGAACTTCGGCATTTTTGCCGCCAGGGCGGCGCGATATTCCAGCTCGAACAGGATCGGCGCATATGTGAAATCGAGCGCCTGCACCAATTGGGGGTGCAGCTCGCCGATCCAGCCGACCGTCGTGCCGCGGCGCGTGATCCGCGCGCTCCGGCCGGGATGCAGGCAGGGCAACGCGTCCGGAATCCAGGCGAACTCCTCGGCCGCGCCGGTGCGCGCGATCAGCGCCTCGACGTCCTGCTTCACGTCGAAGAAATCGACGGGCGTGGCCTTGCCGCCCCACTGCTCCGGGTGCCGGGAGCCGAGCGCGATGCCGGCGATGAGGTCCGTCTCGCCGCCCACCTCGAATCGGGCGCCGTGTTCGAACAACCGGATGCGGTCCTGCTGGCGGCGCTGGTTCTCCAGCGCGGCCTTGACCAGCCCCGGCCACAGCGACGTGCGCATGACGGACATCTCGGCGGAGATGGCGTTGGCCAGCACCGGTGTCTTCGCGCCCGGGAACAGCCGTTCCTGCAGCGCCGGGTCGATGAACGCGTAGGTGATGGCTTCCTGGTAGCCGCGCGCCGCCAGGATCTCGAGCGTCTGCGCCTCGACCGGCGCTTCTTCGGCCAGACCGGACACGCGCTGGCGCGTGATGGCATCGGCCTCGGTGATCGCTTCGAAACCGACGATGCGCGCCAGCTCCTCGATCAGATCGGCCTCGATGGAGATGTCGAAACGATGCGACGGCGGCGTGACCAGCCAGCCGTCGTTGTCCGCGAACACGCGCATGCCGAGGGATTCGAGCGTGAGCTTCACGTCGTTGTCGGCGATGTGCGCACCGAGCAGCTTGAAGATGCGGTCGCGGCGCAGTTTGACCTCGAGGCGGCGCGGCAGCCGCGCGTCGTCCTGGACGACGTGCACGGGGCCGGCCTGGCCGCCGGCGATCTGCGTCAGCAGCTGGGTGGCACGCTCGATGGCGCGTTCCTGGTGGGCCGGATCGACGCCGCGCTCGAAGCGCTGGCCGGCATCCGTCACGAGGCCGTAGCGACGGCCGCGGCCGGCGATCGCGGCGGGCGCGAAGAACGCCGCCTCGAACAACACGTCGACCGTGCCCGCGCCGCACATCGTCCGTTCGCCGCCCATGACTCCGGCCATGCCGACCGACCCCTTCTCGTCCGCGATCACGAGAACATCTGTCGTCAGCCCGATTTCCTTGCCATCGAGCAGCGTGATTTTTTCGCCGTCCGCCGCCAGGCGCGCCTCGAGGCCGCCGGACAGCTTGGCGAGGTCGTAGGCGTGCATGGGCTGGCCGAGCTCGAGCAGCACGTAGTTCGTGACGTCGACCACCGGGCTGATCGCGCGCAGGCCGGCGCGGCGCAGGCGCTCGCGCAGCCAGCTCGGCGAGCTGCCGGTGTTGTCGATGCCGCGCACCACGCGGCTGACCAGTTTGGGGCAAGCCGCCGACGCGGCGAGCTTGACCGGGAACGTGTCCTTGATCGCCGGCGCCACCTTCATGGACAACGCGACGGCGTCCGTGCGCAGCGTGCGCTTGCCCAGCGCCGCCACTTCGCGCGCGATGCCGAGCAGCGACATCGCGTCGCCGCGGTTCGGCGTGACGTTGAGCTCGAGCACTTCGTCGTCGAGCTGCAGGTACGCGCGCAGGTCGAGACCGACCGGCGCGTTGGACGGGAATTCGAGGATGCCGTCGGAGCTGTCGGCGAGACCGAGCTCCTTCGCGCTGCACAACATGCCGGCGGATTCCACGCCGCGCAGCTTGGCCGCGGTGATGTCCTTGCCGCCGGGTAGTTTGGCGCCGACCGTCGCCAGCGCGGTCTTGAGACCCGCGCGCGCATTGGCCGCGCCGCAGACGATCTGCAGCAGCTCGCCGCCGGAGCCGCGCACCTTGCACACCTGGAGCTTCTCGGCCTGCGGATGGCGCACGGCCTCGACGATCTCCGCGACGACGACGCCGCTGAACGGCGGCGCGGCGGTTTCGATGGCCTCGAGCTCGAAGCCGGACATCGTCAGGCGCGAGCCGAGCTCCTTCGCGGACCATTGCACGTCGACGAGATCGGCCAGCCACGTCAGCGGGACACGCATGCGCCTAACCCGCCCTGAACTGCGCGAGGAAGCGCAGGTCGTTTTCGAAGAAGAGACGCAGGTCGTTCACGCCGTAGCGAAGCATCGCCAGGCGGTCGATGCCCATGCCGAATGCGTAGCCCGTGTATTTCTCGGGATCGACGCCGCCGGCCTCGAGCACCTTGGGATGCACCATGCCGCAGCCGGCGATCTCGAGCCAGCCGGTCTGCTTGCAGACGCGGCAACCCGCGCCGGCGCAGAGCACGCAGCTCATGTCGACCTCGGCGGACGGCTCGGTGAACGGGAAGTACGACGGGCGCAGCCGCATCTTCAGGTCGCGCTCGAAGAACGCCTCGAGGAACCCGTGCAGCATCGCCTTCATGTTCGCGAACGTGACGCCTTCGGCCACGGCCAGGCCTTCGACCTGGTGGAACATCGGCGAGTGCGTGACGTCGTGATCGTTGCGGTACACGCGGCCCGGCGCGATCACCGCGAACGGCGGCTTGCCGGCCAACATCGCGCGGATCTGCACCGGCGACGTGTGCGTGCGCAGTAGTTTGCCGTCGGGGAAGTAGAAAGTGTCGTGCATCGCGCGCGCCGGGTGATCGGCGGGGATGTTCAACGCCTCGAAATTGTGGAAATCGTCCTCGATCTCCGGACCGGTCTCGATGGTGAAGCCGGCCTGGCGGAACAGCTGCTCGATGCGCAGGCGCACCTTCGTCACGGGATGCAGGCCGCCGCGGGTTTCACCGCGACCCGGCAGCGTGACGTCGATGGTTTCCTTCGCGAGCTTGCGCGCGACCTCGGCCTGTTCGAGTTTGGCGCGCTGTGCCTCGATGGCCTGCTGCAGCTCTTCCTTGATGCGGTTGATGCGCGCGCCGACTTCCTTGCGCTGCTCCGCCGCGAGCTTGCCGAGTTCCTTCAGCTTGTCGGTGAGCCAGCCGCTCTTGCCGAGCGTGCGCACGCGGATCTCCTCGAGCGCGGACACGTCCGCGCTCGAAGAAACCGCGCCGAGAGTCTCCTCCCGGCGCGCGTCGAGATCTTCAGGAGCCCCTCCGCTCATGACGTCCTGCTCCGGACGTCAGGCGGCTTTATCGAGGGCGGCTTTGGCCTGCTTCGCGATCGCGGCAAAACTCTCGGGCTGGTTCATCGCGAGGTCCGCAAGCATCTTGCGGTCGATCTCGATGCCGGCCTTCTTGATGCCATTGATCAGGCGGCTGTAGCTCAAGTCGAATTCGCGCGCGGCCGCGTTGATGCGCTGGATCCAGAGCGCGCGGAAATCGCGCTTCTTGAGACGGCGACCCTTGTACGCGTACTGCCCGGCCTTGATGACGGCCTGCTTCGCGGCGCGGAATACCTTGCGGCGGGCGTTGTAGTAGCCCTTCGCCTTGGCGAGAATTTTCTTGTGACGGCGTCCGGCCTGGACGCCACGTTTGACACGTGCCATTTAGTTAGTCCTCGCTTCCGTTACTTGTGATTCGGCATCAGCGCGTCGACGCGGTGCGAATCGCTCTTGTGCACGAGCGACGAACCGCCGGAGCGCAGCTGGCGCTTGGTCTTGCGAGTCTTATGGCCGAGATTGTGGCGGCGGCCGGCGGAATAGGATTTCCACCCTTTCGCAGTCTTGCGAAAACGTTTGGCCGCTGCCCGGCTGGTCTTCAACTTGGGCATACATCAACTCCTTACTTGTAGCTTCCTTTCGCAAGGCCGCCGGCTTCCGCCGGACGGGCCCGCTAGGGGCGAATCCGTAAATCTTGTTAGGACGTACGGGTTACTTCTTTTTCGGCGCGAACATCATGACCATCTGCCGGCCTTCCATCAGCGGGTTCTGCTCGATCTGCGCGACGTCGCGAAGATCGTTCACCAGCCTGTCCAGCAGCTTCCGGCCAATTTCCGTATGCGCCATCTCACGGCCGCGGAAACGTAAAGTCACCTTGGCCTTATCACCCTCGGTCAGGAAGCGAATGATGTTACGCAGCTTGATCTGGTAATCATTCTCGTCCGTACCGGGACGAAACTTGATCTCTTTGATCTGGATGTTCTTCTGCTTGCGCTTCGCGGCGTGCGACTTCTTGTTCTGTTCGAACAGGAATTTGCCGAAGTCCATGACGCGGACCACCGGCGGATCGGCCTGCGGCGACACTTCGACGAGATCCAGCTCCGAGCTGCGTGCCAGGTCGAGCGCCTCGAAACGAGTGAGCACTCCGACCTGTCCACCATCGGCCCCGATGACTCTCACCTTGGGCGACGTGATCTCTTCGTTGCGCCGTACGCGCTTGCTTGCAATAGCTATAAATTCAACCCTCTAACAACGTGCGGCCGTGGCTCTCGACTTCCACGCGGAGCCGACTAACAAAGTCTTCCGGGGACATCGTGCCGAGATCCTTGCCACTCAAGGTCCGCACTGAAACCTGGTTCGCCGCCACTTCCTTGTCGCCTGCCACCAATAAATAGGGCACGCGCTGCAGCGTGTGGGCGCGGATCTTAAAGCCCACCTTCTCGTTCCGCAAGTCGGCTTCCGTGCGAACCCCCTGATTTCTAAGCCTTTCCGCAACCTGCTTCACGTAGGCGTCCTGGCGGTCGGTGATGGTCATCACGACGGCCTGGGTCGGGGCCAGCCAGGTGGGCAATTTCCCGGCGTGGTGCTCGAGCAGGATGCCGAAAAAGCGCTCCAGGGAGCCAAAAATGGCCCGGTGGAGCATCACGGGGGTCTGCCGCTGGCTGTGCTCGTCGATGTAGGTCGCCCCGAGGCGGCCGGGCATATTGAGGTCGACCTGCAGGGTCCCGCACTGCCAGGTCCGGCCGATGGCGTCGCGCAGGTGGAATTCGAGCTTCGGGCCGTAGAAGGCGCCCTCGCCCGGGTTGTAGTCCACCTGGATGCCGGCGGCGTCCGCGGCCGCCCGCAGCGCCTTTTCGGACTTGTCCCAGATCTCGTCGGAACCGACGCGCTTCGGCGGCCGGTCGGCGAACTTCACCGCCACGTCCTCGAAGCCGAAGTCCTTATAGATGGAGAGCAGCAGCTTGATGATCAGCACCGATTCCTCGGTGATCTGCTCCTCGGTAATGAAGATGTGCGCATCGTCCTGGTTGAACGCGCGCACGCGCATCAGGCCGTGCAGCGCACCGGACGGTTCATAACGGTGCACCTTGCCGAACTCCGCGAAGCGGATCGGCAGGTCGTTATGCGAACGGATGCCCTGGTTGAAGATCTGGATGTGGCCCGGGCAGTTCATCGGCTTGATGGCGAATGTGCGCTCGTCCGGCGTCTTCGTCAGGAACATGTTCTCGCCGAACTTCTCGAGGTGGCCGGATTTCTGCCACAGGCTCGATTCCATGATCTCCGGCGCGTTGACCTCGCCGTAGCCGGCCTCGTCCTGCCGCCTGCGCATGTACGCGATCAGCTGCTGGAAGATCCGCCAGCCGCGCGGGTGCCAGAACACGCCGCCCGGCGCTTCCGGCTGGAAGTGGAACAGGTCGAGTTCCTGGCCGATGCGGCGATGATCGCGTTTCTCGGCCTCTTCGAGGCGATGTAGATAGTCCTTCAGGTCCTTGTCGTTCAGCCAAGCGGTGCCGTAGATGCGCTGGAGCATCTCGTTGCGCGAGTCGCCGCGCCAGTACGCGCCGGCGACCTTCATCAGCTTGAACGACTTCAGCTTGCCGGTGCTCGGCACGTGCGGACCGCGGCACAGGTCGAACCAGTCGCCCTGGCCGTAGAGGCCGATCGGCTCGTCCGACGGAATGCTGGCGATGATCTCGGCCTTGTACTTCTCGCCCATGCTCTCGAAGAGCTTCACCGCGGCGTCGCGTTCCATGACGCGGCGTGTGACCTTGAGATCCTGCGCGGCGATCTCCTTCATCTTCGCCTCGATCTTCTCGAGATCCTCGGGCGTGAAGGGCCGCTCGAACGCGAAGTCGTAGAAGAAGCCGTCCTCGATGACCGGGCCGATCGTGACCTGCGCCTTCGGGTAGATAGCCTGCACTGCCATCGCGAGCAGGTGCGCCGTGGAGTGGCGGATCACGTCGAGCGCCGCCGGATCCTTCTCCGTGACGATGGAGAGCTTCGCGTCGTTCTCGATGACGAACGACGTGTCGACCAGCTTGTCGTTGACGCGGCCGGCGATCGCGGCCTTCGCGAGGCCGGCGCCGATGCTCGCGGCCACGTCGGCGACGCTCACGGGCGCGGCGAAGGTCTTCTGGCTGCCGTCGGGCAGCGTGATGATGGGCATGAGTTCTTCCGCCGCCAACGGCGGCAAATTAAAAAGGCGGATCAAGCGGTTGCGGGGGCCGGCATCTTCCCAAAGCGGTTCCGCAGAATCAATTCCGACACCGGCGCGCGCGCTTGGCTGATAGGCGCTGCGGGACGCGCCGTTTCTACTCGACGCGTGAAAACCCGAACCAAATCAGCGCCGCTGCGGATCGCCGTCGTGGGGCTCGGCCACATCGCGCAGGCCGCCGTTCTCCCGGCGTTCAAACACGCGCGACCGCACGTCGAGCTCGCGGCGCTGGTGTCGGACACGCCGGCCAAGCTGAAGACGCTGGGCAGACGTTACGGCGTGCAGCGCCTGGTGTCATACGCGCAGGCGGACGAACTGTTCGCCAGCCGCGAGATCGATGCGGTCTACATCGCATTGCCGAACACGCTGCACGCGGAGTGGACCATCCGCGCGGCCAGCGCCGGCCTGCACGTGTTGTGCGAGAAGCCGCTGGCGGCCACGGTGTACGACTGCGAACGCATGATCGAGGCCTGCGCGCGCAACGGCGTGCAGCTGATGACGGCCTATCGACTGCATTTCGAGCGCTGCAATCTCGAGGTGGCCGATCTCGTGCGCCGGAAGAAGCTCGGCGAGCCGCGGTTCTTCGACGCGCAGTTCTCGATGCAGGTGAAGGCCGGGAACATCCGGACGCAGGCCGAGATGGGCGGCGGGCCCGTGTGGGACATCGGCATCTACTGCATCAACGCGGCGCGCATGGTGTTCGCCGACGAACCCACCGAGGTGTGGGCGACGGCTGCGCAAGGCGCCGACCGGCGCTTCGCCGAGATCCCCGAGTCGGTGCACGCGGTGCTGCGTTTTCCCGGCGATCGGCTGGCGAACGTCATCTGCAGCTTCGGCGCGGCGGATCGCGCGCGGTACGAGGTGGTCGGCACCCGGGGCAGCATCTCCGTCGACCCGGCGTTCGAATACGCCGAGGGGCTCGCGTACGAGCTGCGCATCGGCGACACGCGGCGGCGAAAGACCTTCGCGAAGAGCGACCAGTTCGCGCCGGAGCTCGTGCACTTCGCGCAGTCCGTGCGCGCGCGGCGGACGCCGGAGCCGTCCGGCAAGGAAGGCCTGATCGACGTCGCGATCATCGAGGCCGTCCACCGCTCCGTCGAATCCGGTAGTTGGGAGAGGATCCGCGCGCCGCAACGGCAGCGGCGTCCGTCTTTGAAGCAGCAGATGCGGCGACCCGCGGTACCGCGAGAACCCGCGCTCGTGCACGTGGAGAGCGGCCATCGCTAGGAAAACGAAATCGTCGAACGGCGACGGCGCCGCGGACCCCGGCAAGCGCCGTGGCGCACGCGGCCTGTGGAACGGCGCGATCAGCTTCAGCCTGATCCACATCCCCGTGAGCCTGCACACCGCGGCACGCGCGCACGAGATCGATCTCAACCTGCTCGACAAGCGCGACTTCGCACCGGTCGGTTACCAGCGCTACAACAAATCCACCGGCAAGGTCGTCGAGTGGAACGACGTCGTGAAGGGCTACGAATATGAGAAAGGTGAATACGTGGTGCTCACGGACGAGGACTTCCGTCGCGCGAACGTGGAAGCCTCGCGGACTATCGACATCCAGACCTTCGTCGATCGCGACGCGATCGCGCCTTACTACTTCGACACGCCCTACTTCCTCGTGCCCGACAAGAACGGCGAGCGCGTCTACGCGCTGCTGCGCGAAGCGCTGGAGCAATCGAAGAAGCTCGCCGTGGCAACGTTCGTCCTGCGCAGCCGGCAGCACGTCGCGGCGTTGATGCCGGTCGACAAGGTCATCGTGCTGAACACGTTGCGGTACCAGGAAGAGATCCAGCCGCATCCGGACGTGGTCGCCGCGGCGGCGAAGAAAGCCGCGGGCGCGTCGGGGCGCGAGCTCGACATGGCGTTGAAGCTGGTCGACGAGATGACGGAGAAGTGGCAGCCGCAGGCGTTCACGGATACGTATCGCGACGACCTGATGAAACGCATCGAGCAGAAGGTGAAGGCCGGCCAGACGCATACGTTGACGGAGCCGGAGGCAGAAGCCGGCGAGAAGCGCGCGACGGGCGGCAAGGTGGTCGACCTCATGTCGCTGCTGCAGCGGAGCCTGGACCAGAAAGGCGGCGCGCGCGGCGACGGCGCGGCGGCGAGCGCCACGCGCGGCAGCAAGCGCAAGCACAGCGCGGCGCGGCGTCGCACGGCCAACACGCGCTCGGCGCGTCGCGCCTGATCCGTGGCCGACTCGGCCACGCCCTCGTCCGGCCGCGCGCGGCTGAAGCGGTACGACGCGAAGCGGAATTTCAGCAAGACCGCGGAGCCCTCCGGCAGTTCGCGCGCCGCGAAGGGCAAGCGACTGATCTTCGTCATCCAGAAACACGCCGCGCGGCGGCTGCACTGGGATTTCCGGCTGGAATGGAATGGCACGCTGCGGAGCTGGGCCGTGCCGAAGGGGCCGTCGCTGGATCCCGAGGACAAGCGACTGGCTGTCGAGGTCGAAGACCATCCGATCGCGTATGCGAAATTTTCCGGAGATATCCCGAAGGGTGAATACGGCGGTGGGCACGTCGACATCTGGGACAACGGCACGTGGAAGCCGCTGATCGATGTCGAGAAGGGATTGAAGAAAGGTCACCTCGAGTTCGAGCTGGCGGGCAAGAAGCTGGGTGGCCGATGGCACCTGGTCCGCACGCGCATGGTCGGCAAGCAGACGCAATGGTTGTTGATGAAGGGGAAAGACGACGCGGCGCGCGCGGGCGCGGATGCGGATGTCATCGATGCGGGGCAAGCGGATCAGAAGACGCGGTTGCCGAAAGCCGCGGCGGCGCCCCGCTCTCCGGCATCGAAACCCAAACGGGGCGCTGCGCCCAAGGTGCGGAGCGCGAAGGCTTCCGGCACGCGTGGCAGCGCGCTGCCCAAGGCGATGAAGCCGCAACTCGCGACACTGGTCGACGCCGTGCCCGGCGACGAGGGCTGGGTCTACGAGCTCAAGTACGACGGCGTGCGACTGCTGTCGCGCTGCGATGGCGCGGACGTGCGTTGCGTCTCGCGCAATGGCATCGACTGGACGCACAAGGTCGGGCCCGTGCTCGACGCGCTGGCCAAGCTGAACCTCGAGGGGACGTGGCTGGACGGCGAGCTGATCGTCACCGATCCGAATGGCCGCTCCGATTTCTCGCTGCTGCAGCACACGATGGAACAGGGCCGGCACGAGGAGCTGCAGTACTGCATCTTCGACCTGCTCTACTACCGCGGCGAGGATCTGCGCTCGCTGCCGTTGAACGAGCGCAAGGTGCGGCTGGACGCCGCGCTGGCCAAACTACCGGCGAAGGGGCCGTTGCGGCAGGCAGACCAGATCCACAGCGACGCGGCCGCGCTGATCACGCGCGTCTGCAATCAGCATCTCGAAGGGCTGATCGCGAAGCGCGTCGGGTCGGCGTACAAGGGCGACCGCTCGAAGGACTGGCTGAAGATCAAGTGTCACCGCGAGCAGGAGTTCGTGGTCGGCGGCGCGGCGTTCCTGCCGGGGCGAGGCACCGGCACGTTTTCGTCGCTGCTGGTCGGCGTGAAATCCGGCAAGGGGCTGCGCTATGTCGGCCGCGTGGGCGGCGGGTTCGACACGGCGGAACGCGCGGAGTGGAAGGCGCGGTCGGAGAAACTGGCGCGCAAGGACAGCCCGTTCGACAACCTGCCCGACAAGCGCTCGGGCGAGAACTGGCACTGGATGAAGCCGCAATTGGTGATCCAGGTGGCGTTCCAGGACTGGACCACGGGCGGCATCCTGCGGCAACCGCGGTATCTCGGGCTGCGTCAGGATCGCGATCCGAAGTCGGTGGTGCGGGAAGAGCCGGCGCATACTGAGGACGTGGTGAAGAAGAACGGTGCCCGATCGGCGAGGCGAGGCAGCGCGGAAAGCGCGGAAAGCGCGGCGGCCGGCAAGCGCGGCGCGGCCGCGAAAGTCGGCGCGAGCGGCAAGCGCGGCGCGAAGGCGCGCGCGGGCGGCGACGACGACGACGCGCAAGTCGGCGCGCAGAAGCTCTCGCATCCCGACCGCGTGCTCTACCCGCACGATGGCGTCACCAAACTACAGCTCGCCGAGTACTTCGCGGCCGTCGGCGAGGTGGCGATGCCTCACTACCAGGATCGGCCGCTGAGCATCCTGCGCAACACGCATGGTTCGCAGCCGTTCTTCCAGAAGCACTTCCTGGAGAAGGCCGGCGGCGGGTTGCGCATCGTGAAGATTCCGAATGCGGACAAGGATCCGGACTTCGTGGTGTGTGACTCGGTCGAAGGCCTGCTGCACCTGGCGCAGGTCGGTGCGGTCGAGCTGCACAGCTGGGGCGCGGTGATGCCGAAGCCGACCAAGGCGGATCGCCTCACGTTCGATCTGGATCCCGGCGCGGATCTGCCCTATGCGCCGGTGCGCGAGGCCGCGCTGGCGGTGCGCAAGCTGCTGCAGGACCGCGGCCTCGAGAGCTGGGTGAAGACGACGGGTGGCAAGGGCCTGCACGTCGTAGTGCCGCTGACCGCCCCGCTGCCCGACTGGGACGCCGCCAAGACCTTCGCGCTCGGCATCACGAAGTACATGGAAAAACTCGCGCCGACGATGTTCACGTCGAAGACCGGCGAGCGGAACCGCAAGAACAAGATCTTCATCGACTATCTACGCAACGGCTTCGGCGCGACGGCCGTCGCCGCGTTCTCGCCGCGCTGGCGGCCGGGAGTCGGCGTCTCGACGCCCGTGAGCTGGGACGAGATCGACGACGACATCCGCGGCACGCACTTCAACATCCACAACGTGCCGGACCGCGTCGCGAAGCAGCGAAAGGACCCCTGGGCCGGCTACTGGAAGCAGGTGCAGAAAATGGGGACAGTCCCCGTTTCCTAGCAAACGGGGGACTGTCCCCATTTTCCATTAACGCTCGATGCGGTACTCCACGCCGGCGCGCGTCTCTTCGGAGCCGCGCTGCACTTTCACGCCGACATCGTCCGAGATCTTGTAGCGCAACGCGATCACCTCGCCGGGCTCGAACAAACCGACGCCATAGCTGAGATACAACCGCGGTGAGAGATATTCCCCGATCGTCAGCGCCGACCCGCCGATCATCTCATTCTCCTCCACACCCGCCTCATCCAGCCCCACCGCGCCGCCTTCCAATGACCGCGTCGCCGACGCCAGCGCATCCTGCGACCCGCCACTCGCCGTGCCGACCTCGTTCAGCGACTTCCCCGTCACGAGATACGACAGCGCATCCGCCTCGCCGACATTCGGATCCGACACCACCGTGATGACCGGCCGCTGCGCCGTGCCGGCCACGCGCAGCCCCGTCGACATCGAATCGCTGATCTCGCGCATCGCGAGGATCGCCAGCCGCGGGTTGTCCAGCGGCGAACCCGCGAACAGCAGCCGCCCGTCCTTGATCGTCAGGTCCTGTCCATACGCTTTATAAGTGCCGGAGACCTGCAAGGTGCCCGACCCCGTCGTCGGCGCGCCCGGCGCCTCGCGCACGTCGAGCTGCCCCGCCACCAGCGCATCGAGTCCATATCCAACTACCTTGATCTGCTCGCCGAGCTTCACGCGGATCGTCGCCGTCAACGGCAGCGTCTTCGCCTGCTCCTCGTTCACGACCTCTTTGCCGTTGCGCACGACCACGACGTCCGGCGACACGCCCGGCGGCTGATCCGCCGGCAGCTTCTGGATGTTGATGTCGGCGCGCGGGATCGTGACCTCGCCCGTCAGTCGGTAATCCTTCGGATCGCCGGTCAACTTCAGATCCGGCGTCAGCACCACGTTCGCCGCCGGGATGTCCGCCGCCTGGAAGTTCTGCCCCAGCACCTTCACGTCGACGACGCCGCGTTCGCTCATCGTGCCCTGGAACTCGAGGTGTCCCTTGCCCGACGCGACGCTGCCCGCCAAGGTGAAGCCGCCGCCGCGTTTCGCTTCCGCCTCGACGCGTCCGTCGCGCAGCTCGATGCCCAACAATCCCAGATCCGCCTTCAACTGCTTCGCGTCGACCGTGCCCGTGACCTCCGGCGCCCGGATCGTTCCGCCCAACAGGATGCGCGCGGACACGCTGCCGTCCAGGTTCCCGATCGTCGGCACGAACGCCGCGAACGGCGCGATCGTCGGCAGCGACGCGTCTATCTGCCCGGCGATCGCCGGCGCGGCCGCCGCCAGGTCACGCGCCTCGACCGTCGCCTTCAGACTACCGTCGTTCTGCAGTCCCGCGGTCAGCGACGCCGTCGCGTTGATGCCCTTAAGCCGCGCATCGACCACCAGGTCCCGGTACAGCAGCCACGTGTGCTGGCCGAGCGCCGAATCCCCCGGCTCGTCGTCCATCATGACCATCTTCGCTTCGGCCGATTCGATTCGCGCCTGACCGTTCCACGCGCCGTCCGCGCCACGCGCGATGTCGCCCTTGCCGTTCACCTCGCCCTGCAGCCGCCCGGGCATCGCGTCCGGCGCCAGCGCATTGGCCAGCGCCAGCGGTACCTTCTCGAACGAGTAGTGAGCCTGCAGCGCGCCCGCCGCGTCGGCCTTGCCGGCCACGCACATCCCGCCGTCGTCCGCGTCGAAACAGGCGTCGGAGATCTCGTAGGTGTTCGCATCGACGAGGAGCTTCGCCGGCGCGCGCAGCTTCAGCTGCGGCACGTCCGGCGCCTTCAGCTCGAGCTTCGTCAGCTCCGCGCGCCACGCGCCCTCGTCGAGCGCACCGTTCAGCGCCAGCGACGCATCGAGCTTCTCGCCATCCGCCTCGAGCGATAGCGAGTGCTTCGCCTGGTTGCCGTTGGCATTCAGCGTCACCGCCTTGAACTCGAACCCCGCCGCCGCGACGCCGTGCGCCGCGACGCTCACCTTGCCACTCGGACTCAGCGGCGACTCGACGCTCGCCTCGACGCGCACCTTCGCCACGCTCGCGGTATCCGCCAGCGCCAGCGACTTGCCATCCGCCGCGCCGTCGATCGTCAGCTTCGGCCACGTGCCGCGCACACGGAATTTTCCGGTCAAACTACCCTGCGCGGCCGGCACCCAGTCGTTCAGCGACGCGATCGCGAGGTCCACCGTCGCATCGACGCGCTGCTGCCCCGCGCTCTCGCCCTTCACCGCGACGCGGCTGCGGCCCGACGTCAGCGCGATGTCTCCCGACACCTGAGACGGCGCCGCGAAATCCAACACTCCGCCACCGGCCAGCGGCCGCCCGCGCAACTCGCCCGACAGCGACGCGATCTGCAGGTGCCCGCGCGGCCCCGCCTCTTCCATCTTTCCGTCGGTGGACAGGTCCAGGTTCACGCGTCCATTCCAGCCGGCCAGCAACGCACCCGGATCGAAGTCATTCGCCAGGACCTTCAGCTCCCACGCCACCGGCTGGAACGCCACACTGCCGTTCACCGCGAACCGTCCCGCGCGTTGCTCCAGCGTCAGCTGCCGGATCGTCGCGCGTGCGTCCGTGCCGGTCAGCGACACGGTGAACGCCGTCGGATCCCCCGGCGGCCCGACGGCGCCGCGAGACGACAACGAATACGCCGTCGGCGTGCCATCCGCATCGAGCTCGCCATTCGTCGCCAGCACGCGGCCCGCCAACTTCTCGGGGACCACGACGTTCTTCCAGCTCGCATGCACTTTCGCGCGCACGCTGTTCGCCGCGGGCACCACGCGCCCGCGCACCGACAGATCGCCCTCGATGTCGCCCGACAACAAGTCCAGCCGTTCGATCACCAACTCGTCCTTGCGCCAGGTCGCGGCCACGCCGAGTTGTTTGACCGTCGCCAGCTTCTCGCCGCCTTTGAGGACCACGCCATCACGCAGCGCGAAATCGCGCACGACGACATCCAGCGGCGGCTCCACCCACAACGGCTCATCCGGCTCGTCGGGCTTCGGCTGCGTCGGCAACATCAGCACCAGTCCCTCGACAGTCGCGCGCTCGATACGCAGCGTGCGCGACAACAACATGCGCAAGGTCGGATCCACCGTCAGCTTCGCGATGCGGATCTTCGCCGTGTCCGGCGTGCCTTCGAACCGGAAATCCCGCACCGTCAGCTCGCCGGCGATCGTGCCGTCCAGCGATGCGTAACTCACCTGCGGCGCGAACCGCGACGTCGCCATCCCAGCGACCCAGCGTGCCCCCGCCTGCGTGAACAGCAACCACGACACCCCCGCGACCACTGCCAGCAGCAGCACGAGCAAGCCGCCGCCACTCCACACGAGGATCTTCCGCCCGCGCGTCACAGGTCGGGCCCCAGCTGCACGTGCACGCGCCAACTGCTCTCCAGCGGCAGCGCGTTTTCGATCGGAAACGCGAAGTCCACGCGAATCGGCCCCAGCGGCGAGCGCCAGCGGGCGCCGACGCCGACCGACGCATTCAGCTTGAACCGGTCCGTGAACGCGTCACCCGCATCCGCGAACACCGCGGCGCCCCAGTTCTCCAGGAAGTAGTACTCGTACTCCGCGCTGGCGATCGCCTCGTACTTGCCGCCGATGATGATGCCGCGGTCGTTCACCTCGCCGATCTCGTTGTAGTCGAAACCGCGGATCGACCGGTCGCCGCCGGCGAAGAACCGCAGGTCCGGCGGCAGCGCGTTGAAATCCCCCACCGCCATCGCGCCCGCCTCGCCGCGCAGCTTGATGCGCCCCTTGTCGCCGCTCGGAATCAGGTACGTGCCGCGCACCCACGTCTGCGCGATGTTCGTGTCCGACACCAGCGCATCCGTCGCGGCACGAATGCCCAGGTCGAAGACGTACCCCTTCCGCGGCATCAACCGGTCGTTCACGCGCCGCTTGCTCAGCGTGCCTTCCGCGAACAACAGCTGCGAATTGCCGAACTCGAGGTTGTCGTCGTCCTTGCCCAGCTCGAAATCGCCTTTCAGGTACTTCAGGCCGATCGTGCGCGTGAAGCCATGCCAGTGTTTTTCGGAGCGCGACGCCGCGATCTGGAAATTGCGCGAGCGGCTCACGTCGGTGGTCTCGTCGCGATACGCGACGCCGAAGTCGTACGAACGATCGTCGCGGCCCGGCCGCGGGATCTGGTAGTGCACCGCCGCTTCCTGCAGCCGCTGCGAATACTCCAGCGCCACGTCGGCCTTGTGGCCCTTCTGGTTCAGCCAGCGCCGCTCCGCGCCGACGCGCACGCCGCCGCCGAAGTCGGTGCTGTAGTAGACCTCGCCCGTGTATACCGTGCGCTCGTCGCGGTTCAGCAGCACGTCGATGGGCACCGTGCCGTCCTTCTTCTCGTCCAGCGCCGGCGCGACGGAGACGAGCTGGAAATAATCCGCGTCGACCAGTCGCTGCTGCAGGTTCAACACCTGCTCGGAATTGAAATACGCGCCCTCGCGCCACGGCACGAACTGCTGCAGGAAATTCTCGGGGAACGGCGCGTCGCCCGTGAAGCGCACGTCGCCGAACTTGTAGCGCGGGCCGCTCTCCCACGCGAGGTCGACGTCCGCGGTCTGGTCGTCGGCATTCACGAGCACCCGCTTCTTCGTGGTCTTGGCGTCGAGATATCCCGAGCCGCGCAGCGACGAATCGATGACCGCCTTGCTCGCCTCGTACGTCGCGTGATCCAGCCGCTCGCCGACCTTCGGCGCGAAGCCCTCGAGTGCACTCTTCACGCGCCGCTGCTCCGCGCCCTCGCCCTGCACTTCCACGCGCGCGTTGCGCACGACCGCTGGCGCGCCGGGCGTCACCGTGAACTTCGCCTTGAAGCCGCTGTTCACGTCGCCCGTGAGCTCCTTCTTCACCTCGACGTTGTAGTAGCCGAAGGGTTCGAGGGCACGCTTGATCTGCTCGTCGGCGTCCTTGTACGCGGCGCGCAGCTCGGCACCGGTGCCGTCGCGTTTCTCGTATTCGTTGATGCGCAGCGTGCCGCGGACGGCGTCGCGCATCTCCTCGGGCAGACCTTCGAGGTCGACATCGACCTTCGCGGCCTGGGCTCCGGCCGACAGCAGCAACGCGAGCGAGACGGACAGTGTGCGGGCGACTCTCCGGGACATTCAGCCCGGAGAGTGCGGGTTTCGGCGGGTGCCGACCGTAGGAAGGATGGTAGTCGCGAGTGGGATCGAACCACCGACCACCTCCATGTCAAGGAGGTGCTCTACCACTGAGCTACGCGACTGTGGAAAAGAGGGCGCGAACGATACCGCAGGGGGTCCGGCGCTTCAAGGACGAATTCGCGGAGTCCTGAGCAAAATCCGCCACTTAACGGGGATCACCAGGCTGGGGCCGGCTTCAGCACGTCCTTTTCGGCGCCCTCGGAATACGTCGTCAGGTACGTGCGCTCGGGCAGCAGCTCCGGTTCGCGGCCCTCGACGCAGGCGATGACGAAGCGCGCCGTGTTGATCTGCCCCATCGGCTTCAGCCACTGGCGACAATCCTCCGGCGCGCGCACGAGGTTCAGGTACGAGCCGCGTTCGGCGATCGACGAGGTCTTCCACGTCGCCATCGGCTTCTCCCATTCCATCGTGAACGCGGAGCCGTGATCGCCCTGCAGCACGATGATGGATTCCGGGTTGCGCGCCAGCAGCACGTCGATCAGGTGTTCGACGCGGTTGTTCACGCACTTCACGGCGTCGACGTATTCGTGTTCGAGCCCCTTGTGCCAGCCGTTCCAGTCCTCCTGCCGGACCCATTTGCGGCCGCAGTGGTTGTCGTAGCGGAACGGCGGGTGCGCATCCATGAGATGCACGAACACGAACAGCGGCTTGCCCTCCTTCTCGACCAGCGGCAACCGCGTCTCGACGGAGAGGAACGCGTCGTCGGTCGTCGCGCTCAGGTATTCGATCGGCCGTCCCAGCGGCGTCGGCGCGAGGAACGTGCGCGTCACGTAGTCGGTTTCCAGCAGGAACTCGTCGCCGAGGCACTTGAGATACCGATGTGCGCAGCCGCCCCACGGCGTGGCCGAGTGCCAGCCTTCGTAGCCCGCGGCGTGCAGGCGGCGGATCAGCGCTGGCGGCGTCGCCTTGTCGAAGATCTCGGGATACGTGAACTCGGTGGAGCCGAAGGTGCGCGGGTCGTCGGTCTGCGGGTACTGCAGCGCGAAGATGCCGCCCAGCGAGAGGATCGTGCGCAGGTAGTTCGAGTGCTCGGTGGAGACGTCGACGAAGCCGCGTTTGCCGAGCTCCGTGTAGAACGGCGTGTTGTCGTAGCCGGTGACTTGCTTGAGTCCGGCGCGTCCGGCGTACGCATCGATGAGGATGTAGTAGACGTTCATGCCCGCCTTGCGCGGCGTCACCTTCGACGGCAGTCCGCCCTCCGCCGTCTCCACGGGCGGCGCTTGATAACGCGCGATCTTGAGAACGAGTTGCGCGCCCGCGAAGCCGGCCACCAGCAGGCAGAACGTGACCGCCGCCGTGTGCAGCACCGTCAGCTTCCGGTAGCGATACATCATCGCCGCGACGATGCCGATCAGCAGCACCCAGGCCATCGGCGTCGTGAACCACGGCGCGCTCTCCGCGAAGAACGCGGCGCGCAGCGTGTCGAGCGTGGAATACGAGAACACCAGCAGGATGGTCGCCAGGCACACGCCGACGACCATCGCGCCACCGCCCGGCCGACGCTTCTGTGCGAGCCGATAGAACACCAGGCCGATCGCGATGAACACGGCGGTGAAGACGAGGATCCAGAGCACCGAGCGCGGGCCGCGGCGCGCGACCTCGGCCCAGTTCTTCTCGAGGTAGTTGATCGCGGGCCACGCCGAGATGGCGATGATGGCCAGGATGCGCCGGCTGTTGAGGGTCATGGCTCCCGTCGGTATTCGATCAGAACGCGACCGTTATCCGACAGGAGTATCTGGTTGGTGACAAGGGCCGTCTGCGACAAGATCGACAAAAACGTCGGCAAATCGTAGGCATGGGTCAGCCGATCGGCCGGCCCGGCGATGCGCTGGGACATCGGATCCTGGCGCGGCACGAACTCGATGATGCCGGTCGGCGCCAGCGAGACGATGCTGCGGATCACGCGGTCGAGCGGCACACCCTCGCTGAGCACGAGATGGTGGATCAGCGCGAGACACAGCACCGCGTCCGGCTTCAGCCGGTCGCGCAGCGCCGGGCGTTCGGCGAGCTCGACGCCGAGCGCCGGACTCGGGTTCGTGATGTCGCCCTGCAAGGGCAGGAACGGTTTCGACAGGCCGTCGGCGCGGCGCACGGCGCGATTCACCGCCGGCGCATCGCGCTCGAGACCGACGGCCGCCGCCGCGCCGGCCGCCAGCGCCACCTCGGTGTATTCGCCGGCGTTGCAGCCGACGTCGAGCACCAGCCCCGGACGCGTGCGCGCGACGAACTCGGCGATGACTTCGTGTTTGCGATCGCGCTGCGCGGTCGAGTAGCTGTTGTCGCCTTCGTACCCGCCCCAGTTCGCGGCCTTCGTCGCCGGCAGCTCGAGCTTGCGGATGCAACGCTCGAGGCTGGCGAGCATGAGGTCCAGGCCGGCACGCGTGATCTTCGGCGTCTTCGAGTTGCCCGCGGGTCCGGCCGCGCGCGCCTCGACCTGCGAGTTCACGAATACGTGGATCAACGCGCCCGCGCGCCATGCGCCCCAGAAGCCGAGCTGGCGCGCGACTTCGCGCGTCGGGATGCCGCGGATGCGGCCGCGATAGCTGTCCTGCCAGTTCTCGCAACCGCGGGACGCCAGCAACAAGGGATTCAGGAACGATTCGCAGAACTGCGCGTAGCCGGCCCAGGGCCGGCCTTCGACGTGAGGCTCGATCGCCAGCGCGTCGATGAACACCGGCTTCGGCCCGACGAACTGCACGTTGAATGCGTAGCCGTCGGACAGCGTGAGATCGCGCTTCAGCAGGTCGCGATGCAAATCGAGATGCAGCAGCGCCGCGCGCTTCAGCAGTTCGAACGGCCACTCGTACGGAAACGACAGCGTGGCGATGCGCGGATGTTCGAGGAACCCCACCGCGGTGGGCGCGGCAGCGCGCACGTCATCGGGCACGGCGTCCGGCGACAGCGGCGTGGCCGGCCACAGCTTGCCCGCCTTCACCAGGTCGGCGAGCGGACCGGTGTCGGACCAGGTTTGCGGGAAGGGAGCGAGAGGTGCGTACAGCGCACGAAAGATTTGCGCGCCGGATTCGAAGACCTGCCCCTGGGGATCGCGGAAGGATCCGGGCGCCGTGCGGACACCCGTCGGGGAGGCCGGCAAGATCAGGCGTCCGGCGGCCGCCGCGGCTTGATGGCCTGCGTGACGCGCGCCCACAGACCCGCGATCCACGCGCGCGAACGCGCGAACATCGTGAGCACCGTGGCGAACAACGCGAACAGCGCCTGGACGAAGAGACCTGTGGAACCGGGATCGAGATACATGGTGCGCGGAATCTAAGCATGGTTTCCCAGCCGGGAGAAGAGAAGCATGCACGGCTGCGGCAAGGTTCTTCCGCCGCCGGTTGCGGTGCGACAGCAGGTTATTAGTTAGAAACGACGGAATGCCGACGCCCCGTACGCCCAAGGGCCTAGGTCTGTCCGCGCGTGGCGACAACCGACCGTCCGTCGCCGACCGGCGGAAACGGCACGAAAACCGCGAGTGCTCGCGTGGCCGCCCTCTGCCGCCAGCCGCCCATCGCTGACACATCGGCATCCCACATCGGCAATTTGGTTTGCGGCGCACCCGAGTTTGATACGTTGCGCGCGGGTCTCCCTCCAGCAGGTTTCTCGCATGCAATCCCGAAGCGCGGCACGTATCGCCACCGTCTCCCTCCTCGCCCTGCTCGACGGTTGCTCCAGCAGCGGCGGACCCTACGACAATCCGCCGCCACCGCCGCCCGCCAACCGCGCGCCGACCCTGACGACGAACGCGATGGCGGCGACCGAAGACACGCCCGCCTCACTGCAGATCGTCGCGTCGGACCCGGACGGCCAGACGCTGATCTATGCGATCTCCGGCAGCGCCCAGCACGGCACCGCGACGATCTCCAACACCGGCATGCTCTCGTACACGCCCGCGGCCAACTACAACGGCGCGGACACGGTGAACCTCGTGATCAACGACGGCGCGGGCGCGCAGGTCACCGGCGCCATCGCGATCACGGTGGCCGCCGTCAACGACGACCCGGTCTCGCACGACGACGCGCTGCGCGTCGCGGTGGTCAATGGCCAGGACATCCTCATCGACGTCGTCGGCAACGACACCGACGTCGACGGCCAGCCGCTGACGCCGGTGATCGTGACGCAGCCGCGCGGCGGCACGCTCAGCGTGGACACCGCCACGCGCAAGCTGAAGTTCGCGCCGCAGAACGATTACATCGGGCCGATCGATTTCACGTACCGCGCCTCCGACGGCGCCGCCAACTCGGCGGTCGCCAGCGTGCGCGCCGTCATCGGCGCCTTCGAGAGCCTGATCTTCCTCTCCGACTACACGACGCCCGGCAAGGCCGAGGTGCACGTGTACGACGGCCTCGACGTGCGTCGCGCCAGCGACGACCTGCCCGCGGGCGGCACGCTGACGTCGTTCACGTTGTCGGGCAATCTCTCCACGCTCTTCTATACCGTGCAGGGCACGGACGCCGACCGCGTCTACAGCCGGCCGCTCGACGGCTCGAGCGGCGCATCGCTGCGTTACACGTCGGCGGCGAAGTCGAACCCGGCCGTCACCGGCATCGCGGTCACGCCGAACTTCGACGCCTCGTACTTCATCGTCAACGACGGCTGGGCGAGCTCGCCGAAGCAGTTCTACGTCGTGAATACGTCGACCGGCGCGAAGACGCGGGTTGCCGAGAACGAGCCCGGCATCCTCGAGTTGCGCTTCGTCCAGTTCAATCGCGCCGCTCCGACCCTGCTGATGATCCAGGCGCAGACCGCCGGCACGGTGCCGATGAATGGCGACGAAGCGATGACCGCGTTCACAGGCACCGCCGCGGACGCGCGCACACTGACGCAGATCGGCCGCACCTACGCGATGGGCCAGCACGGCTCGGGCGAAGGCCTGTTCTCCGGCGCGGATCCGCGATTCATCTTCCACACCGAATATCGCCGCTACACCTCGCCCTCCGCGTCCGTCATCAATTTCCTCGCGTACGACCGAAATACGAGCACCGAGATCCCGCTGGTGCGCACGGCCACACCGCCGGACATGGGCGGCGACGGCGTACCGACGATGAGCCGCAACCTGCACAAGCTGTGCTTCAACGTGCGGGAGCCGAGCACCACCACGGTCGGCGGCCCCTCGAAGTTCTACGTGCTCGACACGTCGAACCCGAACGTCGTGACGGCGGCGACGCCGATCGTCAGCGCGTTCACGAGCGTGTTCGGCTGCCGTTTCGCCTCCGACGAACACACCATGATCTACTTCGGCTACGACGCCGGCCTGACCAACTACAAGGCGTATCGCGTGGACTCGGCGAATCCCGCCACGCCCGTGCTGGTGGCGCCGGCCGGCGAGACCACGTCCGAACAGGGAACCTCGCAGATCGCCGATGGCGCGATGCGCGTGGCCATCGCATATTTCGACAGCGACGGCCAGTCGGGAATTCTCGACAGCGAGGTCGGGCGTTATTGGTCCGTGCCGCTCGACGGCAGCGCGCCGTTCCTGTTCGCGGACGCGTGGTCGCGCGGCCTCAACGCCACCGCGTTCTTCGACTCGAACGAGGACGGCAGCTTCATCCTGAACGGCCGCAAGCAGAGCGGCCGCGCCGCGCTGGAGATCCTGAGCACGCGCGGTCTGAACCTCTCGATCCCGGTCTCGAAGAGCACCGAGACCATCGGCATGCTGCGCGCCCGCTGGGTGCACAGCTCGCCGTACAACTTCTAGCCGGGTTTCATCGCGCCGCCGGCGGAGCGGCTCACGCCGCTCCGCTCGCCGAGCCCGGTCCACCGAGACCCAGCTCCATCTGCTTCATCTTCTCGATGGTGTCGCGCAGCTTCGCGGCTTCCTCGAACTCGAGGTTGCGCGCGCGCTTGAACATCTCGGCCTCGAGCCGCTTGATCTCGCGCACGATCTGCTCGGGCGACAACATCCGCAGGTTCGGCGCGGCCTGCTCGGCGCCGCGGCTCTTCTTGCCGGGTTTGTAGCCGAAGTCCGTGCCCGCATCGGCGCGCGCGCCTTCCATCACGTCCTGCACGTTCTTGCGGATCGTCTTCGGCACGTAGCCGTGTTCCTTGTTGAACGCCAGCTGGATCTCGCGGCGCCGTTGCGTCTCGTCCATCGCGCGCTGCATGGAGCCGGTGATGCGGTCGGCGTACAGGATGACGCGGCCGTTCGCGTTGCGCGCGGCGCGGCCCATCGTCTGGATCAGCGAGTTGTCGCTGCGCAGGAAGCCTTCCTTGTCCGCGTCGAGGATCGCGACCAGCGACACCTCGGGCATGTCGAGGCCTTCGCGCAGCAGGTTGATGCCGACGATGACGTCGAACTTGCCCAGGCGCAGGTCGCGGATGATCTCCATGCGCTCGACGGTTTCGACGTCGGCATGCAGGTAGCGCACCTTGACGCCGTGCTCGTGCAGGTATTCCGTCAGATCCTCGGACATGCGCTTGGTCAGCGTCGTGATCAACACGCGTTCGTTGACCGCCACGCGCTTGTTGATCTCCGACAACACGTCGTCGACCTGGCTGGCGACGGGGCGCACTTCGACTTCGGGATCGACGAGGTGCGTCGGCCGCAGCAGCTGCTCCACCGTCTGCGCCGAGTGCGCCGCCTCGTATTTCCCCGGCGTCGCCGACACGAAGATCATCTGCGGGGCGATCGACTCCCATTCCTCGAACCGCAGCGGCCGGTTGTCGAGCGCGCTCGGCAAGCGGAAGCCGTATTCGACCAGCGTCTCCTTGCGCGAGCGGTCGCCCTTGAACATGGCGCCGAGCTGCGGGATCGTCTGGTGCGATTCGTCGATGATCAGCAGCGCGTTTCCGGGTAGATAGTCGAACAGGCACGGCGGCGGCTCGCCGGCGGCACGGCCGGAGAGGTAGCGCGAGTAGTTCTCGATGCCGGCGCAGTAACCGACCTCCTTCATCATTTCCATGTCGAACATCGTGCGCTGCTCGAGCCGCTGCGCCTCGAGGAGCTTGCCCTCCTCCCGCAGCTGCGCGAGGCGCC
>Ga0335075_10001369_pt1 | contig 40432 bp, 24 predicted proteins | sample Lox_Sample_24_FD_206723 | JGI IMG/M metagenome (GOLD analysis project Ga0335075, IMG submission 206723) | Soil microbial communities from Loxahatchee National Wildlife Refuge, Florida, United States - Lox_Sample_2.4 | ecosystem: Environmental > Terrestrial > Soil > Wetlands | place: USA...
GGCGGGCGACAACGGCTCGAGCGACAACCCGCAGAATTCGAGCGGCCCGGCCCAGGTCGACTTCCCCGCATCCTCCCCGCACGCGCTCGCCTGCGGCGGCACCACGCTCGTCGGCGACCTGACCGCGGGCAAGATCATCTCCGAGGTGGTGTGGAACGAGGTCGCCCACAGGGAAGGCGCTGGCGGCGGCGGCATCAGCAAGACGTTCGGCGTGCCGTCCTGGCAGGCCGCCGCGGCCGCCTCGTCGGTGCTCACCGGCCGCGGCGTGCCCGACGTCTGCGGTAACGCCGACCCGGTGTCCGGCTACGAGGTCATCGTGGCCGGGCAGCAGCAGCCGATCGGGGGCACCTCGGCGGTCGCGCCGCTGTGGGCCGGGCTGATCGCGCGGCTGGCTCAGGCGACGGGCAAGAAGTTTGGCCTGCTGCAGCCGCTGATCTATGCGGGCGCGTCCCCGGGTGTAGGGGCGCATGGCTTTAACGACATCACCAAGGGCAACAATGGCGCGTACTCGGCCGGCCCCGGCTGGGATGCCTGTAGCGGCCTCGGCTCGCCGGTCGGCGCTACACTGCTTTCCCTGCTGTAACAAATTCAACGCAATGTGACATTGCCGCCGCTATATACCGGCAGTAATGTCACATTGCCTACCAATTTACCCGCCTAGAGGACGTCGTGGCCGGGGCGGGACTCCGCGGGGATTGTGCCGAGGCGGCCGGCCTGGAAGTCCTCGAAGGCCTGTGCCAGTTCCTCGCGGGAATTCATGACGAACGGGCCGTAGGCTGCCACTGGCTCGCGGATCGGCTCGCCGCCGAGCAGCAGGACGTCAAGCGACGGGGACGGCCCGTCCATGACCGGGCTGGCCGCGATGGTCAGCGCCGAGCCCGGCCCGAAGACCGCCAGCTGCCCGGTCCGCACCGGCCGCTTCTGGGCGCCTACGGTTCCCGATCCGGCGAGCACGTAGGCAAGCGCGTTGAAGTCCGCCCGCCACGGCAGCCTTACCTGGGCTCCGGGGGACACGGTCGCGTGCACCAGCGTGATCGGGGTGTGCGTGGATCCAGGCCCGTCGTGGCCGCCGAGCGACCCGGCTATGACCCGCAGCAGTGCCCCGCCGTCGGCCGAGGTCGCCAGCGCGACCGACCGGGCGCGGATGTCCTGGTAGCGGGGCTGCGTCATCTTCAGCGCCCGGGGCAGGTTGACCCACAGCTGGAACCCGTGGAACAGCCCGCCGCTGGCGACGAGCTCCTCCGGTGGCTCCTCGATGTGCAAGATGCCCGCGCCCGCGGTCATCCACTGGGTGTCGCCGTTGGTGATGAGGCCGCCGCCACCCTGCGAGTCCTGGTGGCGCATGGTGCCATCGATCATGTAGGTCACGGTCTCAAAGCCGCGGTGCGGGTGCCAGGGCGTGCCCTTGGGCTCGCCCGCGGCGTACTCGACCTCGCCCATCTGGTCCATGTGGATGAACGGGTCAAGCAGGGCCAGGTCAACGCCGGCGAACGCGCGCCGCACCGGGAACCCCTCACCCTCGTAGCCCGACGGGGCGGTAGTGACCTTGATGACCGGGCGCTCGCCTTCCGGGCCGGGCTCGGCTACACGCGGCAGGACCAGGAGGTTATCGACGGTGATCGCTGGCATGGCAACTCCCTACTTGCCGAAGGAACCGGCTCTCGTGCGTCCGCCATCTGGACGCTCACCCGCCGCAACACTGCTTGAAGTTTCAACATTCCCGGCAGCACTTCCCGCAGTGCTCCCTGGCGGTGTCTGTCTATAGTGGCAGGCCGGACTCCAGCGTCGCCAGGGCCTCGTCGATCCGATCGAACACGGCCGGGTCAACGTGGCCCTCGGCGTAGGACTTGCGTCCCATGGCCGCCATCATGACGCCGAACATGGCCCCGGCGCAGACGCGGACTTCCAGGTCACCTGGTGAGCGGCCGACTCGCTTGGCCACCTCCTCCGCGGCCCGGTCCATGGTCCGCGCCAGCTCGTCCATCGTGCGCGCCCGCACCTCGGGAATGGACATGCCGAGCGTCGTCATCTCCTGGAACTCGGCCCATTCGGCCGGCGTCAGCGTGGCGAGGGCCTCCTTCATGGCCGCCCGCAGCGCCGCGACCGGGGAAAGCGACGCGGGCTGCCGGGCGAACGCCTCGAACATCCGCTCGTCGAAGTCGTCCTGCAGGACCACGTCTTCCTTGGTCGGGAAGTACCTGAAGAACGTCGACGGCGACACCTCAGCGGCCGCCGCGATCTGCTCGACGGTGGTCGCGGCGTATCCCTGGGCGCGGAAGAGCCGGAGCGCGTGCTCCCTGATGGCGGCACGCGTCCTGGCCTTCTTCCGCTCCCGCAGGCCGCAGCGGGCGGGGGTATGGCTCACAACTGAGATTGTGCCTCCTGCTGGGACCCTCCGGCCACGTCCGCCACGCCCGTGCTGATCGCCGGATCGGCCTGCTCTCCCGGCCGGGCGGAAGCGCCCGCCGCGGCCGGCCGCCGGGGCAGGAACGCCAGCGCCAGCAGCGCCGCCGCGAGCGCGATGCCGCCGCACGTCCACAGCATGATGTCCATGCCATGCACGAAGGCCGTCCGCACCTGGTCAAGCAGCGTGACCGATCGCAGCGCGCGAGCGGCCTCCACCCCTCCGGTGACCGAGCTGCGGGCCAGGCCGGCCAGCGAGGACGGCAGCCCCGCGCTGGGCACCCCCGCCGTGTAGGCGTTGCTGATCAGCGTGCCCAAGATCGCCACGCCGATCGTCGCGCCCACCTGCCGCAGCGCGGACAACAGCGCGGACCCTGACCCGCTGCGCTCGGCCGACAGCTGGCTGAGCGCGGCGTTCATCGCCGACGGCATCGACAGCCCCAGGCCGAGGCCGGCCAGCGCGATCCAGGCCTCGGCGTAGCCGGTCGAGCTGGCCGCCCGGGTGAACGCGCCCATCACCATGGCGGCCGCCATGATCGCGAAGCCGACGGTGATGAGGACCCGCGTGCTCACGACCGCGGGGAGCGGCGCCCCCGAGCGGTCCTTGCGCGGCGCGCCGAGGCGGGCTCCGCTGATCATGCCCACGAGCATGCCGCCAACCAGGGGCAGCAGCCTGAGGCCGCTGCCGAGCGCGTCCGCGCCCCGGACTTCCTGGAAGTACTGCGGCATGGCGAACAGCAGGCCGAACATCGCGAACGAGACGCCCGAGGTCAAGATCGTGCCCCAGCGGAAGCCCGCCGACTTGAACAGGTTGAGGTCGACGAGCGGGTGCCTGCCGCCGGCGGACATGACCGACCGCTCCAGCCAGACGAACACCGCCAGCAGGGCGAGGCCGCCGAGCATCGTGGCGATGGCGATGGCGTCGCCCCAGCCGTCCTGGCCGGCCCGGATGAACCCGTAGGTCAGCGCGGTCAGCCCGCCGCTTGAGACACCGAGGCCAGGGAAGTCGATGGACGGCTTACTCGACGACCGCGACTCCGGCAGCAGGAACACCACCGCGACCAGCGCGATCAGCACCACGGGCACGTTGATGAGGAAGACCGACCCCCACCAGAAGTGGTCAAGCAGGTCGCCGCCGACGATCGGCCCGATCGGGAAGCTGATCATGCTGGCCGAGGCCATGACGGCGATCGCCTTGGGCAGTTCCTCCTGGCCGAACATCACCGGCAGCACGGAAAGGGCGAGCGGGAAGATCGCGGCGGCGCCGATGCCGAGGAACGCTCGTGCGGCGATGAGCTCGCCCACGCCGCCCGAGTAGGCGCAGGCGGCCGAGCTGGCCAGGAAGACGATGAGCGCGAGGATCAGGATCCGCTTGCGCCCGTACCTGTCACCGAGCATGCCCGCGGGCAGCATCACCGCGGCCAGCACGAGGCTGTAGGAGTCGGAGATCCATTGCAGGTCACCGGTTGACGCGTGCATGTCCCCGGCGATCGTCGGCAGCGCCAGGTTCAGCACGGTGAGGTCAAGGCCGACGACCACCACGCTCACCGCGATGGCGATCACCGCCAGCCATCGCCGGGCCGACGGGGCGGCGGCCGGGGGCGAGGAGACCGCTGAAGGCTCAGACATGAAAGTAGCAACCTTTCGGCAGCGGATATGAAGTGAGAGCTACTGTCAAAATCTACTCACTGCCATGATGCTCAGTCAAGGCGGGCCGCAGGCGAGCGCCGGGTCAGCTATCCCCCCGCCTCACCAATGCTGTGCCTCGACCTAGGACTGAGTCGTGATCGCTGGGAAGGAGGTCTACCAGGGGATATCCCCTGAGAGGTGGGCCGACAGCGGGGTCGTGCCCCAGGGGCCGCTGAGCGCCGCGTCAGCTTTCCCTCAGCTTCACCAAAGGTGTGCCTCTGCGGAGGGTTGAGCCATGGCGCTTGGGCCTAACCCAGGGTAATTTCCCGTAGGGACGCCCGCGACACACGTCCACGGATGATTTTTCCTGTCCCCATTGTTAACATGCAACGTCATGTTGGCAACCTGACGGTTACATTGAGATGACTGGCTCACTAACACTTGCGGCCCGCGCCGCCTACATCCTGCGCGACAACAGCACCGGCCTGATCACCAAGGCGTCGCCACGCCTCTACCCGCACCAGTGGAGCTGGGACGCCGGCTTCAACGCGATCGGGCTGGCCGTCGTGGACCTGCCTCGTGCCCGGGTGGAACTTGACTCCCTGTTCGCCGGGCAGTGGCGCAACGGCATGGTCCCCCACATCGTCTTTGACTCCGCCGCCACGGGGTACTTCCCCGGCCCCGACCACTGGCAGTGCGCGCGCTACTCGCCCCATGCGCCGGAGTCCCCGGCGACTAGCGGGATCACGGACCCGCCTGTGCACGCGATCGCGGTTGCCAGGATCTTGGAGGTTGCCGCCGCCCACGGCGGCGTTGATGCCGAGCAGACACTTGACTGGGCGTCGCGGATCTACCCTAAGCTGCTCGCCTGGCACCGGTTCCTGGCCCGGGAACGGGCCGATCAGGCGACCGGGCTGATGACCCTCTTCCACGGCTGGGAGAGCGGGACCGATAACTCGCCCCGCTGGGATGTGCCCTATAACAACGTTGTCCCCGGGGCCGACCTGCCCGCCTTCACCCGTGAGGACAAGGCCTACGTCGCCAGCGCCGATCAGCGGCCGACCGATCGTGAGTACGACCGCTACCTGTGGCTGGTCGAGGAGGCCAGGCACGCCGGGTACGACGCGTCGCGGCTGCGCGAGACGGGCAGCTTCCAGGTCGGCGACGTGCTGTTCACCGCGATTTACGCCGCCGCGAGCGACCTGCTCGCCGACCTCGCGGACCGGCTGCTGCGGCGGTCAGAGGCGGTCGAGTTGCGCGACTGCGCCGCTCGCGCGAGGGCGGCGGTCTTCTCCCAGGTCGACCCGGGCTCCGGCCTAGCGGCCGACGTTGACCTGAGGACCGGCGAGTGGCTGCGCACCGAGACGTGCGCCGGGTTCGCCCCGCTGATCGCCGGGGGCGCTCCCGAGGACCTGCGGCGACAGCAGGTTGACCTGCTGCTCGGCGAGCGCTGGTGCGGGCACCCGGCGCTCAAGTGGCCGCTGCCGCCGAGCACGTCGCCTTGCTCGCCCGAGTTCAACCCGTCGTGCTACTGGCGCGGCCCGGTGTGGCCGGTCTTCAACTGGCTGCTGACCTGGGCACTGCGTCGTCAGGGCGAGGAGGTCGTCGCCGACAAGCTGGCGGCGGCCGGGGTCGCCCAGCTGGAGGACGGCAGCTACGCCGAGTACTACCACGCACTGACTGGCCTGCCGCTCGGCAGCGTCCACCAGTCCTGGACGGCGGCCGCCGTCCTGGACTGGCTGCTGGCCAACGACTAGCTAAGCGCGCAGCCTCGGGTAGACCTTGCGCGCGTTGAGCTCGAAGACCTTACGCCGCTCGTCGTCGGTTAGCCTGCTGGCGTCGATGTAGCGCTTGGTGTCGTCCCAGGAGGCGCCCGTCCGCGGGTTGTCACCCCGGACGGCGCCCAGCATCTCGGAGGCGAACAGGATGTTGTCCACGGGCACCACGCTGGTCAGCAGGTCGATGCCGGGCTGGTGGTACACGCAGGTGTCGAAGTAGACGTTTGCGAGCACGTTCTGGCTAATGGAAGGCAGCTCTTCCCGCACCGTCAGCCCGATGAACCGCCCCCAGTGGTAGGGCACCGCACCACCGCCGTGCGGGATCACGAACCGCAGGGACGGGAACCGATCGAAGAGCCGGCCGCTGACCAGTTGCATGAACGCGGTGGTGTCCGCGTTCAGGTAGTGCGCGCCGAGGGTGTGGACCGCGGGGTTGCAGGAGGTTGAGACGTGGATCATCGCAGGCACGTCGAGCTCGGTCATCGCCTCGTACAGCGGGAACCAGTACTCGTCGGTCAGCGGCGGCGAGCTCCAGAAGCCGCCGGCTGGGTCCGGATTGAGGTTGCAGCCGATGAGCCCAAGTTCAGTCACGCACCGTCGCAACTCGGCGACGCATGGTTCGAGCGACCCCCCCGGCACCTGCGGCAGCTGGCAGGCCGCCGCGAAGGCGGCGGGGAACAGCTGGGTCACCCGGTACACGAGGTCGTTAGAGGCCCGCGCCCACGCGACCGCCGCAGCCTGGTCCGTGACGTGATGCCCCATCCACGAGGCGCGCGGGGAAAAGATCGTCAGGTCGATCCCCCGCTCCCGCTGGACTCGCAACTGGTTGCCCTCGATGCTCGCCCTGATCTCGTCATCGCTGATGACGGGCAACCGCGGTGGCTCGCCCACGGCTCCGCCCGCCAGCTGGCCCTGTAGCGCGTCACGGTAGGTGCCCAGCCCCGCCGGAGTCGTGGTGTAATGCCCATGAATGTCAACAATCACGGGACCCCAGCGTAGCCCGCGAGCAGCCCGGGGTAACACTGCCTGGGGGAAGCGAAACAGCCGCGCCGGGTCGTACCTGGCCTTCACGGCGGCGAGCCGGGCGAAGTTCGACCCGTAGTACGCCCTCTTCCACGCGCCCCCGGCCGTGAGGTCGGGATCGATGTAGTTCTGGTAGGCCTGCCCGCTGGCGTATGGCCGCATCGAGCGCCAGAACGACCGCAGCCAGGCGTGCTGACCCCCGATGCCGGCCGGGTCAGCGCCGCTCGACCAGGTCGTCGTGTACTGCGCGCCGAACAGGGCGTTCCGGTGCACGAACGCCGTCGCGGCCGGCTTCACCTGGTTGATCGCGCCGCCAAGCGCGTCGAGGGCTACCCCGCCCGCCCCGCCCTCGGCGCCCGGCACCGACTGCATCGCCTCCACCCCCCGCAGCAGGGTGGCGATCCCGCTGCTGCTCAGCGGGCGGGTGAAGAAGTCCGACTTGGCGTACTGCGGGATCCGGGAGACCGTGCCGTACGGCCCCTGGGACGGCGGGCGGCACTCAGCGACCGACCGCCTGCCGCAGCCGGCCATCACCAGCATCGCATCCAGGTAGGAGGCCTGGTGCAGGTGCAGGGACGACGGGTACGAGCCGACCGCCGAGTACAGCGCGTCGAGCTGCCCGGACAGGCCGTCCACGCGGCCGAGGTAGGTGCCGCCCACCTCGATCGACGGCACCAGGCCGTAGGGCGCGGCCGCCAGGTGCAGGTTGGACCACAGCGCGGACGGTGCGTGCGGCGCCCAGGACTGCCAGCCTGCCACCGCCAGGGCGGCCTGCGACCAGGGCCAGCGGAGGAAGAAGTAGCAGACGTCTGAGGCGGGCCAGGTCCTGAAGGTGAACCGGGTTACGATGCCGAAGTTGCCGCCGCCGCCTCCCTGGCAGGCCCAGAACAGGTCCCCGTCCTGCCTCGCGCTGGCCTGGCGCACCGTGCCCTCGGCGGTGACGATCTCGACCTGCTCAAGGTTGTCGCAGGTCAGCCCGTGCGCCCGGCCGGTGACGCCGACGCCGCCGCCGAGCGTCAGCCCGGCGATGCCCACCGTGGGGCACGATCCCCCCGGCAGCGCCCGCCCCTGGGAGTACAGGCCGCTGTAGACGTCGATCAGGCACGCCCCGGCGCCGACCGCGGCCGTCGCGCCGCTGGCGGCCACCTCGTTCATCGGCGTGACGTCCACGATCAGGCCGGTCGTCGATGACCAGCCAGCGTAGCTGTGGCCCCCCGACCTGGCGGCGACCAGGGTGCCGAACCTCCGCGCGAACGCCAGGCAGGTCACCACGTCACCGGCGCCGCGGCAGTAGGCGATCCCGGCCGGGCGCAGCCCGTCGAAGCGCGGGTCGTACAGCCGCTTGCCGGCCTGGTAGCCGGCGTCACCCGGCCGGACCAGCTGCCCGTCAAGGTCTGCGCCGAGGGCCGCCCAGTCGGCCGGCCTGGGCCGCCGCGAGCGGGCCAGGATCGTCTGTGCGACCGGCGACGCGGGTAGCGGGGCGGGCTCGGTTATCCCCGATGCGCAACGGCCGGCCCCGCAGGCCACGGCAGCGAGGGAACTGGCGGCAAGCGCGGAAGTGCCGGCCAGGAACCGCCGGCGGGACGCCCAGGTAGTCACGTCCCTGTGACGCGCTCATCACCGCGCCGGTTGCGATGCGTGGCGCTCAGGCCAGGCCCTCGGCGAAGTCGTGCGCCGCCTTGCGCCTGGCGGCGGTGATCCGGCGGTAGAACAGCCAGGCCAGCGCCGGCTCGAGGGGGATGACCAGGCACCCGCCGACGATGTTCCCCGTCGGCGCGCCATGCCAGACCGAGCCGGTGATCTGGCCCCAGACGGCCGCCTTGGCCGGGTCGCCGGGGTCGTAGACGATCGTCACGACATCACCGGTGTCCATCGGCCACTTCTGGCCCGCTATGCCCGGGTCCGGTTCCTGCACTGGGCGGCCGGCCACCGGCGTGAACTTCAGGGTCGCCTGCGGCGTCACGACGGTGTCCCCGCTCGAGTCGGTGGAGTAGACCGGGACGTTGATGACGTAGCCGGGGGTGGTGACACCGCGGGCACGCAGGTCGGAGACCAGCGCGGCGTCACGGAAGCCGTGCGCGAGCGAGTTGATCGCGATGACGGGACCCCAGATCGCCAGCAACGGGATGGCCAGGGCGATCGCCGTGGTGACGATGAGGCCAAGCAGCCGGCCGGGCACGTCGAGCTGGATGAACCGGCTGACCGGAGCGGGCCCGCCGACTCGCAGCGAGGTGATCGCCCAGCGCGCCGCGCCGATCGCCACCGACCTGGCCGCGAAGAACACCCACAGCGCGCCCACCGCTCCGGCGATGGCCAGGGCGATGCCGACCAGGTCCCTGGCGCCCCCGATGGCCGACGGCAGCAGCAGGGACAGGCCCACTCCGGCGAGGGCGCCGAGCGTCCCCAGGGCGAGGGCGGCGAGGATGGCGGCCAGTCGCAGCGGCAGCCAGCCCCGCGGCCGGACCCGCAGCACCGGGTAGGGGTGCCGCAACAGGGGGCCGAAGTCCCGAATCGATGTCGTGCCGCTGCTGATGTCGGGCTTGCGCAGCCGCAACTGCCCGCAGATCTCCTTCAGGCCAGGTCCCCAGGCACCGCGGGCCCGCAGCAGGACCTGGCCGGACTTGCCTCGCACGATCAGGTGCGAGCCCATGTCCTCACCGTTCTTGCGGTCCCTCAGGATCCAGGCCTCGATCCGGGCGATGTCGCTGGCCCTGATCGCGATGCGCTGGTGGCCGAAGCCGTAGGCGGCGAGCGTGTTGCCCTCGGCCCGCAGCCGCACCGGGATCTCCCCCATGAGGGTGGTCCTCCCGAACAGCGGGAACGCGGTGGGGATCGCCGGGTCGAACTCGCCGGGATTCACCTTGCCGGCCGGAGCGCTGTGCACGACTGACACAGTACGCCCGGACGCGGCCCGATTTCCCGCCCCGGGGCGCGCGGCTAGAGCGCCCTGATGCCCGCGAGGACCCGGGCCAGCAAGTGCTGGTCGGTGATGCGGCCCCTGGGCGCGGGAACCCGCAGGTCGACCAGCCCGTCGTGGACGAGGTCGCCCAGCAGGACCCGGACCACGATAAGGGGCAGTTCCAGGGCCGACGCCAGGTCGGCGACGGTGGTGGGGACCTGGCACATCTCCAGGATGCGACGGCCCTCATAGCTGACGGCGTTCACGTCGACCGGAGCACCCGTCCAGGCCACCATGTCGATCAGGTCAAAGCGAAGGTCGACCCGCGGCCGGGTGCGGCCACCGGTCAGGGCATAGGGACGCGCTACTGGGCCGGCGTCCCACTCGGTCCAGCTATCGTCATCGCTCATGCCCCGGCGCTCCTGCTAGACGGTTGCTAGACGGTGTCGCGGACGGGGAACCTCGGATCCGCGATCATGTGCTGTCCTACCCGCTTCACCAGGAGGGCCAGCTCATAGGCGATCTGCTCGTGATCGGCGTCGGCGTCGGCGATGAGGGCGACGGACGTGCCACGGCCCGCCGGGGTGATGAACAAGATGGCCGCGTCCATCTCGATCGTTGTCTGGACGACCTCGCCCGAGCCGAACTTCCTGCTGGTGCCATGGGCCAGGGCCTGCGCCCCCGCCGCCAGCGCGGCGAGCGTCTCGGCGTCGGCGGGCTCAAGCCCGGGCGACCGGCCCAGCGGCAGGCCGTCGGGGGAAAGGATGACGGCACTGTGCGTCCCCTCGACCGAGTTCGCCAGGTTCTGCAGAAGCCAGTCAAGTTCTTGCACAGACACTCCGCTCATCACGCGTTCCAGCCATCGCTATACCCGGAGCCAGCAGCCTGGTCCCCTCCACCGGCCTGGCTCCCGGTGCCGGGATCATCGCCGGCCGGAGAGTCGCGGCCCGTTCGCAGGCCACGCTGGATGGACGACAGCAGCGCGCGGGCCTGCTCGGGCGAACGGCCGGGGACGGAGCCCTTGAGGTCCTGGGGACGGTTCTCGCGAAGTTGCGGGGCAAGGCTGGCCATCTTCTGCCGCTTGGGCAGTCCGGCGGGCCCTTCGCCGTCGCTCTGGCCGCCGCCGTCGCCGGCCGACGCGAGCGGGCTGGCGGCGGGAGCGTCCTGGAACGGGGCCGGGGTGCCGAACGCGCCGCGCCCGCCGTCGCCACGAGCGGGCACGGCCGCCGCGCCGGGCGAGCCGCCGTCGTCGGCCGGGCCGCTCGCGGCTGAGGTCGCACCACGAGTCGGGAGGGTGCCGCTGGCGAACGGGCCGCTGTCCGGCGCCGGGCGGGCGAAGGAGCCACGGGCCAGCCTCCGGCTGCCGAAGGACTGGCTCAGGTCAGGCTCATCGTGCGCGGCGGCGACCGGCAGGTCGAGGCGCGGCGCCCGGCGGCTGGCCAGCACGGCCCTGTCCTCCTCGGTCGGCCGGTGGCCTGAGCCGATCGCGCCGCGGGACGCCGGCGTGCCCTGCGGGCCCTGCGCGGCCAGCGCCTTGGCCTCGTCCTCGGTCACGACGAGCGCGCTGGGCAGCAGCACGATGGCCGTGGTGCCGCCGAAGCCGGATTCGCGCAGCGACACCTTGATCCCGTTGCGGATCGCGAGCCTGCTGACCACGAACAGGCCGAGCTGGTCGCTGTCGGTCAGGTCGAAGTCCGGCGGCTGGGCCAGCCGCTCGTTCAGCGTGTCCCTGACCGCGGGCGGGACGCCGAGGCCACGGTCCTCGACCTCGATCACGTAGCCGTTGGCGACCCGCCCGCCCCGCACCACGACGCGAGTGGCGGGCGGCGAGTACACGACCGCGTTCTCGATCAGCTCGGCCAGCAGGTGGGTCACGTCGGCCACGGCGGCACCGGTGAGGTAGTCCGGCGAGTCGGTGACCAGGTCCACCCGGACGTAGTCCTCGATCTCTGAGATCGCGCCGCGCAGGACCTCGACCACGGCGACGGGCTGCCGCCAGCGCCGGCTCGGGGCCGAGCCGGAGAGGATGATGAGCCCCTCCGCCTGGCGCCGCATCCGGGTCGTCAGGTGATCGAGCCGGAACAGCTGGGCCAGCGCGTCGGGGTCCTGGGTACCGCGCTCCATCTCGTCGAGCATCCGCAGCTGGCGCTGCACCAGCGACTGGTTGCGACGGGCCAGGCTGCGGAACACGCTGCTTACGCCCTTGCGCAGCGTCGCCTGCTCGACCGCGGCCTCGATCGCCGTGTGCTGCACGGCGGAGAACGCGTCGGCGGTCTCGGTGACCTCCCTGGTCCTGGTCCCCAGGTGCAGCGGCGGCGCCTCGGCGTTGACGTCCACGTCATCGCCCGCCCGCAGGCGGCGCACCACGCTCGGCAGCCGCTCGCCCGACAGCACCTGGGCCGCGTTGCGCAGCCCGGTCAGCTCGCGGGAGATCCGGGTGCCGAACCGCAGCAGCAGGAGCACCGAGAGGATGACGACGAGGAGACCGCCGAGGCCGATGCCGATCAGCCGGTACTTAATGACGGTGCCCTCATGGTTGTCGTCGGCCGTGATCGCCAGGCGGCTGGCCTCCTCGGCCACGATGAGCGGGCCGTTGGGCGGCGACAGCGCGGCGCGGAAGGAGCCCTCAAGCTGCGCCGGGGTGATCGGGATCTGGACCGTGCTCCTGCTTGAGCCATCCGCCAGGACCAGGGCCTCAAGCTTCAGCGCGGCCCTGACCGGCGCGGTCGACATGGCCGCCGGGCTGCCGTTGACGGAGGTGAAGTAGGGGTCGGGGCTCACCCGCCACAACGATGGCTGGTTGACCAGGCCGAAGTTCACCTCCTGTGAGTTGTAGAGCTTCTCGAACTCCTGGTACTCCCCCGGCGTCATGAAGCCGCCGCCCGCCAGCACGCCGCCAAGCAGGGTGGCGACATCGGACATGTCCTCGGTGCCCGTGCCCGCGTTGATCAGGGCCTCGGACTCGAGGACCTCCGCGTCCGAGGCGTTGGGGTTACTGAGGCTGTTGGACCAGGTGAGCTCCTGCCCCTGGATGAGCAGGTAGCGATTGAAGGTCTCGAGCGCCGCCTGCGGTCCGACCGCCGTCGGCTGCGCCACCCCGGCCCGGATCGAGGTAAGGCTGGCCAGGGACTTCAGCAGGGCGGGACTCGCCTGCTTGGTCGTATCCGGCATAACGCCCTGGGCCTTGCTCAGCCCGGCCTCGAAGGCGGCGACCGCCCCGGTGGTCGCCTGGTAGTCCTTCTTCAGGTCGACCTGCGTGGCGCGGTGGCCGGAGGCCTGCCAGGCGAACGTGTCGGCCTGCTCCTCCTCGACCGCCTGGACCATCGCCTCGTCCGTCTGCCCGATGTCCGCGTTCGTGGCGGCGGAGTTCCCCTTGGCCTCGGCGGGCGCGATGGTGGGGATGGCCGCGTAGAGGTACAGGGCGACCATCGTGATCGTCGGGAGGATCAGCAGCCAGATGATCGTGATCAGGATCGGGCGCTGACCGCGCCTGGCGACCGCCGGCGCGGCGCCCTTGATGCGAAACGATCCCGTCGAGGAGTTGCGGGCCTGCCCGCGCCCCGGCACATGGCGGGTCCCGGAGCGATGCTGGCCCTGCCCCGCCGGGCGGGACTCCTCGCGCGCCGGGTCGACGTAATCGGCGTAACCGTCTGCCTGCGGGACCAGGCGGGTCGGACCGCGCCCCGGTTCTCGGTCAACTGCTCCCGATCTCATCAGGTTTCCCGTCGTTATCGAGCGGCGGCGTCGGCGGATGCCGTGGGACCTTGTCCGCGAATGACACTACGGCCCCATGCCGGGCACAGGGCTGGCGTCAACGCTAGCACCAATAAGACCAGAACTAGCATCGTATTGCCGACATACGGAAAAATGAATCTCCATATGCGAGAACGGCAGTTACGCCCGAATCGCGTAAGCGCGGATGACCTGGCAGGAGGGCATCTCACGAATCATGCCGGTCGTGGTAGTCTAGCCCATTCCGGCTAGTCCGTCCTGGCTAGTCCAGGACTCATGGCTCCTTGATGACCGCCGCCCGGTAGATCTCCTCGACGGCCGACTCCAGTTCCGCGTTGAACTCCTCGTCGGCCTGGCCCTCGGTGAGCCCTTCGAGCAGCGCGCGGGAGAAACTAGCGATCATCACCGGGTCATGGGCGAGCAGCGCGCACGCCTCGGTGCGGCTGTAGCCGCCCGACAGCGCGAGGACCCGCAGCACGCGCGGGTCGGCCGCCAGGTCGGCGTAGAGCCCGGGGTCGGTCGGTATCGTCAGCTTGACCATCACGGTCGCGTCCGCCGGCAGCTCGGCGATGCTCTTGCGCAGCGCGTCCCGCAGCAGGATCTCGGCCTGCTCCTTGTGCGGGCTGCCGATGCTGACCTCGGGCTCCATGATCGGGACCAGGCCGGCCGCCATGATCCGCTTGGCGTAGCCGATCTGCTGGTCGACGATCGCGGAGATTCCGGCCGGGCGGGCGTCCTTGATCACCGAGCGCATCTTGGTGCCGAACATCTGGTGCCCGCTGGCCGCCGCAAGCAGGTCGTCGAGGGTGTCGATCGGCTTCATGAGCTGCACGCCGTCCTGCTCGCCCTCGAGTCCCTTATCGACCTTAAGGAACGGGACGATGTTCTTGCGCTCCCACAGGTAGGTGGCGGCCGGCACCCCGTTCACGCCGCGCTCCATCGTCTGCTCGAACAAGATGGCGCCGAGGACGCGCGACCCGTCGAAGGCCGGGCTGCTGACCACGCGGACGCGCATCGCCTGCATCAGGTCGAACATCTCCGCCTCTGAGCTGTAGCGCTCCTTGGCGATGCCGTACGCCGCCAGCGCGCCCGGCGTGCTCCCGCCGCTCTGGTCCAGTGCGGCGAAGAAGCCCTGCCCGGTCCTTACCCTGTCCTGCTGCTCCTCGTTCATGCTGCTCATTCTGGCATCTCCCTAGGCCAGCGGCCGGGCAAGCCAGCCCTACTCGTGGCGAGGGAGACTAATGCCCAGGTCCGGTGGGGCCAAACCCCGGCCCGCCGGACCCGGAAAGGGCCGGCGCCTGGCCGGCCCGGGCTCCGCCGAGGCCAAGCAGCTGGTAGATCTCCCTGGTCGCGCGGGACCAGTTGAGCGTGCAGAAGTGCAGGCCGGGTGCGTCCTGCGCCAGCAGCTGCTCGCACAGGTCGGCCGAGTAGGCGACGCCGATCTCGCGGATGGCTGCCTTGTCTCCCCTGGCGTCGGCCGCCCGGATGCTCTCGAGCAGGCCGGGGGGGATCTTGCAGCCACTGAGCTCGATCGAGCGCTCGATGATCCGCAGGCTGGTAACGGGCATGATCCCGGGGATGATCGGGATGTCGCAGCCGCGGGCGGCAACCTCGTCCCTGAGCCGCAGGTAATCCTCGATGTAGAAGAACATCTGCGTGATGGCGAAGTCCGCCCCGGCGCGGCACTTGGCGATGAAGTAGCTGATGTCGGCCTGCGCATCCGGGGAGCGCGGATGACGCTCGGGGAACGCCGCCACCCCGACGCTGAACTCGCCGGCGCTCCGCACGAGCCGGACGAGCTCGTCGGCGTGGGAGAAGCCCTCCGGGTGGGCGATCCACTCGGCGTTCGGGTCGCCGGGCGGGTCGCCCCGCAGCGCGATCACGTTGCGCACGCCCGCGCTGGCGTAGCTGCCGATCACGTTCCTGAGCTCGGCCACGGAGTGGTTCACCGCCGTGAGGTGCCCGACCGGCGTAAGCGACGTCTCCCGGGCGATGCGCTCGGTCACGTTCACCGTGCGCTCCCGGGTCGAGCCGCCGGCACCATAGGTCACGGAGACGAAGGTCGGGCGCAACGGCTCGAGCTCCCTGATCGCGCGCCACAGCTGCTGCCCATCCGCCTCTGTCTTCGGCGGCATGAACTCGAAGGAGAACGACTTGTGGCCCGACTTAAGCAGTTCAGAGATCAGCGGCGCGCTCTGCATGTGGCTTAGCCTAACATAGAGGCCTATTTTTTGTGTACCCGCCACAAGGCCGTCTCCACGAGACATCCGGTTACGATCTGCTTCATGGCCTATGACGACGGACTCGCGCACCGCATCCGGGAGCTGATCGGCCCGGATCCTGAGCTAACCGAGAAGAAGATGTTCGGCGGGCTCGCCTTCCTCATCCGAGGGCACATGGCCATCTCGGCGAGCGGGCGCGGCGGGGTCCTCGTCCGCGTGGACCCCGCGCGCACCGACGAGCTGATCACGGCGGGAAGCGCGACGATCGCCGTGATGCAAGGCCGCGAGATGGAGGGCTGGCTCCGGGTCGCGGATGAGCACCTGGCGACCGACGACGACCTCGTCCGCTGGGTCGAGATGGGCGTCGCCTGCGCCCGGTCGCTACCGCGGAGGAAGCCGGCCCGTCCGCCGAAGGCCTGGGCCTTACTCGAACGAGGGCTGGCGGTCCCGGCTCCGCTTGAGCTCGAAGAACCCGTCTGCCTTGCTCACCAGTACAAGGCCGTCCCACAGCTCGCCTGCCGCCTCGCCCTTGGGCGCGGGTGTTATCACCGGCCCGAACAGGGCCTTGCCCCTGATGCGGAGCACCGGCGTGCCGACGTCCAGGCCAACCTGGTCGAACGCCTCGTGGTGCGACTTCTTGATGAAGTCATCGAACTCGGCCGACTCGGCGGCGTCGGCCAGGAAGGCCGGCAGCCCCACCTCGGCCAGCGCCTCGGGGATGACCTGGAGATCGTCACGCCGTCCCTGGTTGTGGAACCGGGTGCCGATCGCCGTGTACAGCGGCCCGAGCACCTTCGGCCCGCGGTCAAGCGCGGCGGCGGCGCATACCCGGACCGGCCCCCATGCCCGGCTCATCCGGTGGAGGTAGTCATCGGTCAGCCCCTTGCCCTCGTGCTGCACGAGGTTCAGGTAGGCCAGCGACATGATTCGCCAGTCGGCCCGGACCGGCCGGACCTTCTCGACCTCCAGGATCCAGCGGGAGGTGATCCACGCCCACGGGCATAGCGGATCAAACCAGAACTGAACATCTTCTTGGGACGACTCCTGATCCGTCATGACGGCGCTAACAGCCCGGGGACTCCCGCTATTCCAGCGGCGCCGCCATATAGACAGCGGGCAGGCGCTTGTGTCCCGATATCGGAAGCATCTCCCCTCTTTCCCCGCACGCATCGCAGCGACCATCCCCCGGGTCACAGCGACCTTTCCCACCCGCGTGTCGCAGCGGCCCCACCCCCGCACGCATCACAGCGACCGTCCCCGCTGTCGCAGTGGCCTTTCCCACCCTCGTGTCGCAACGACCGTCCCCCGGGTCACAGCGGCCTTTCCCGCCCTCGTGTCGCAGCGGCCTCCTGCACCCGCTCCGTCGGCCGCTCCGTGGCTGCTCGACAGCAATGCAGCCATGACTGTTGTGGCATTCTGGGGACAATGACGCATCACTGTCTCGGTACCTTGATGTCAGTGGAGCATCGCTGTCGCCCCTGCGACAGCTCTGACGCATTGACCTCATTTCGCCGTCACAGCGGTGCGTCACCGCTGCTGCCAGCACGCCCCCGGGGCGGTGTGCCGCCGGGGCGGCGTGCTACGGAGCCTGGCGCGGGAGCGACGTGCCCGATAGCAGCAGCTCCTGTGCCGCGCGCCAGTCCATGGGCCTGGCCAGCAGGTACCCCTGGCCGAGCCGGCATCCCATCTCGGTCAGTACCGCGCGCTGCTGTTCGGTCTCGATGCCCTCGGCGATCACCTCAACGTCGATCCCGTGCGCGAAGTTGATGACGCTCGCGGCGAACTTCCGTCCCTGCGGCTCGGTCAGGCCGTCCACGAAGGACTTGTCGATCTTCAGTGCGTCGATCGGCAGCTCGAGCACGGAGCTTGGCGAGGCGTAGCCCGTGCCGAAGTCATCGATCGCCAGCCGGACCCCGATGTCCCTGAGCTTGGAGAGGGCGGCGGTGACTCGCTCGTCGCGGCGCAGCATCGAGCTCTCCGTCAGCTCGAGCACCACGGCCGAGGGGACGAGGCCCGTCTCCTCCAGGCAGCCCCGCAGCCGGTCGGCGAAGCCAGGATCGCGGAACTGCCCGCAGGAAACGTTCACGGTGACGCAGGGCTCTTGCTTGCCCGGCTCCTGGCCCATGCCGTCGCGCAGCCGGGCCAGGTCGGTGATCGCGTGCTCGAGGATCCACCAGCCGAGCGGCATGATCAGCCCGGTCTCCTCGGCCAGCTCAACCAGCTCGGCGGGCGGCACAGTTGTCCCCTCGACCGGCTGCGGCCAGCGCAGCAGGGCCTCGAAGCCGTGGATCGCGCCGGTCGCCAGCGCCACGATCGGCTGGTAGGCCAGCGTGAACGCCGACTGGGCCAGCGCGTCCTCCAGGGCCTGCTGCAGCTCGCGTCGCTTGCGCACCCCGGTGCTCAGCGCGTGCGTGTACCGGCGCCAGCTGCGCTTCCCCTCCGATTTCGCCGCGTACAGGGACATGTCGGCGTGTCGCAGCAACTCGCCCACGTCGGAGCTGTCCTGCGTGGTCGACACCCCCACGGTGATGGTGGCGGGCACGTGCCCGGCCGACAGCTCGAACGGCTCGCTGAACGCCTTGACGACCCGGTCGGCGAAGCCCTCCACCGCCGCCGGATCCGACAGGTCCTCGATGAGCAGCGCGAACTCATCGCCCCCAAGCCGGAAGGCGGTGTCGGACTTGCGGCTCACCGCGGCCAGCCGCCCGGCCACGCTGGCCAGCAGCTCGTCCCCGACCGCGTGCCCCATCGTGTCGTTCACGACCTTGAAGTCGTCCAGGTCCACGAACAGCACGGCGGCGGTGGTGTCCTTCGCCCGCGCGCTCATCAGCGCATGGCCGGCCCAGTCGGCGAACAGGGCACGATTGGGCAGGCCGGTCAGCGTGTCGTGGAAGGCCTGGTACTTGAGCTGGTCCTCGAGCTTGCTCTCCTCGGTCACGTTCCTGACCGTGAGCACCAGGCCCCGCACGGTCTCCTCGTGCCGCAAGTCACTGATCCAGGCCTCCACCTCCAGGCGCTGCCCGTCGTGGCGGGTGATCCGCCACCGCCCCTGGTAGCCCTTCCTGCTCCCGGCCGGGGCGGCCTCGTCCGGCGCGACGTGCTCGAAGTCGGACGCGAGCGTGTCAACGCGCGCCCCCTCGATGGGGATGTCCCCGTATAGCCGGGTGGCCGACGGGGACGCGTACTTGACCGTCATGTCCTCGTCGAGCACCATGATCACGTCCCTCGCGTCCTGCACCAGCGTGCGGAACAGGGCCTCGTCGCGCTGGCGCATGACCTCCTCGCTCAGCGTCACCCGCTCGAGCGCGAGCGCCACCTGGGTCGCGAGGATCCCCACCGCCGACGAAAGCTCCGACAGCATCTCGTGCCCGCCGACGACCGCGAGCGCGCCGATGAGCGGGTCACCCGATGGCCGGTCCGTCAGCACCAGCGGGCAGAGCAGAAGGCTCTCGAACCCGGCCCGTGCGGCGGCGGCCCTCTCTTCCTGGTTGAGGTCGGCCGCGCGGACGAGCCTGGGCTCGTCCGACTCCTGCAGGCGCATCCGCGGCAGCAAGTGCGGCACCAGTCCCGCGAGCTCCTCGGACGTGGCCTGCCCGCTGAAGGAGGTGGCCACGACGCGCAGCTCCTCGTCGTCGCGGACGGCGAAGAGTGCCTCGCAGTTCGGCCGCTGCCCGATCAGGTCCCTGACGGCCGTGCGCACGATCGCGGCGATGCCCTCGATGGTGGGCTCTCTGGCCAGCGCCGCCCCCGCCAGCCGCAGGGTCCCTTCCCGGTTCCGACTCCAGTCGTCCGACATGGTCACCCAACTCCCGCATCCCCCGGTTGGGGTGATCCTTACCCACAGTCACAGTGGGCACACTCCCGCGGGGCGACGGGCACGCCGGCCGGCGGAGCCGGCCTCAGTCGCCTGGCCGTGGCACGGGGTGGGCGAGCGGAGTGAACTGCTCTCGCAGGTCGGTCGGCCGGTCATCGGGGCCGGTGATCCAGGCGAGCGGCGCGTAGCCGCAGCTGATTCCCGCGGGCGGCTCGAGCAGCGGCGTCCCGCGCAGGTCACGTGGCCATTCCACGTCGCCGGGCAGTGCGCGCGCCGGGACCAGCCAGTAGTCGCCGGTCCGGTACTCGCCATCCGGCGCGAACCACACTTGCAGCCCGTCCTCCAGGTCGATCCAGCGGCCCTCGATGATCTGCGGCGTGCCATGGGAGAACCTGGGCTCGCCGCCGGCCTGGTCGGCCTGCTGGTCCCAGCGGCGCAGGTAGGGGTGGCGGAGGGAGCTGCGGCCGACGCCATGGCGCGGCTCGCCGCCGAGCCTCACCCGCCGTCCAGGCAGGTCGACCTCGACGACCTGGAGCAGCGGGTCGGCGGCCGCCCGGGCCAGGTAGGCGTCGTCCACCACTTCCGCCCAGTCGCCGATGTGCAGGTCGAGCTTGTCGTCCCGGCCGAGGCCGGCCAGGGTCACCCAGGTCTCCGTGATGTCCGCGATCGGGAAGATCACCGAGCCGTTGTCCCTGGACCACTTGAACGTCGCGGACCTGGCCGGCTCCCCGGCCGCTCTGCCGCCGCGGTGAACCTCGATCCGGTAGAGCTGGTTCTCCGGCCCTCGGTAGCGTGCGCCCGGCTGGACGATGCCCGGGTCCTGCTCAGCGTCGTCCGGGCGCCATGCCCGGGCCGCCATCCTGGCGGCCGTCCGGCCTTGCCGCGCGGCCCAGTGGTCGAAGGCCGAGCGCAGGCGGTGCGCGGCGGGCTCCGCCGGCGGCTCGAAGCCGTCCGCTGGCCGCATCGGCAGCACCTGCCAGGTCACCTTCACCCGGCCCGCCGTATCGGGCAGCGCCGGCCCCAGCGCGACTTCCCTGATGCCGGGATCCTCGACCGCCGAGATGAAGCGCTCCTGCACCTTGAGGTACACCAGGAAGGGGAATTCCTCCGGCAGCCGGTCGGCCTCGTCGTCCTCCTCGCGGTACGCGTCCGGCTGCGTCCAGTACGTCCACCGCTCGTGCTCGCGCTCGTGCTCACGCTCACGCTCGTGCTCGTGCTCGTGCACCGGCCACCCCGGCCTGGGGACGCTCGCGTCGACCTGGAGCCCGTCCACGTAGTAACGGCCTGCGCCGATGGTGAGGCTGGCCAGCGTGCCGTCTTCAGCTGGCCGGTAATGGACCTCAAAGGCCGTGCAGCGGGCGGCACCGTCCTGCGTCTCGTTCACCGGCCCGGCGTGCGCGCCGATCAGGTCGGCCACGAGCGTCCGCCGCAGGTACTCCTGGATCGCTGCCTGCTCGTTGCCGTCGGCGTCCAGCTGGATCCGGCCCTGTTGCGCGAGGACGGCCGAATACCGCTTCTCCGGCCGGAAGGTCAGGCGCGAGAAGTCGCCGTGCATCCATCCTCCTAGGTGGTGTAGATGAGGCCGGCGTCGGTGCCGGCCGGTGAGAACTCCGCGAGCCGAGTGATCAGGTTGTCCTCGCGCTGCGGCTGGAACAGGTCGTGGAACGCGCCCATCTCGGCGCCGTCCTGCGCGCCACGGGCTATCTCCGGCCCGCAGTCGAGGGCCAGCTGGCCGTAGCCAGGTGCTCCGTAGCGGGTGCTGGTGAAGCCGGGCCGGACCGGGCCTGACTGGCACTGGTAGCGGCGCGGCGCGCGCGAGCCCGGCGGCAGGTAACTGAACCTGAGGCAGCCGACGCCGCGGCGGGCCACGTTCACCCGGCCGTCGAAGATGGTCTGCGCCGCGATCTGGATGGCGTGCGCGTGCACCTCGCCAAGGAACGTGCTCCGGTGCGAGTGCACCACCGCGTACGCCAGCCGGTGGTCGGCCGCGGTCACGGCCGCCCGGTCCCTGGCGGTGGCGTCGACGATGCTGTCGGCGATGTGGACCGGCACCGGGTCGGCCGCCACCTCATCCCCGATGACGAGGATCGGGCCGGTAATGCTCCGCTCGACCTGCAGGCAGGCGGCGGTCCGCTCCAGGACGATGCTCGGCTCACCGGGGAAGGCGGGGTGGCCGTCGCGCTCAAGCGACCAGCCGGGCACCAGGGTGCAGTGCCTGATGGCCAGCGAGCTCAGCGGCCCCCTGACGTTCAGTCCGCCGCCGGTGATGAGCAGGCCGTCCAGCGCGACCCGGCCGCCGGGCTGGCCGGCCGGGCCGGTCCCCCGGATGAGCAGCGCGCTGGGCCGGTCGGCGCTGGCGTCGAGGAGCCGCAGCACGGGACGTGCCCCGTCGGCCGCGCGCAGCGCCAGCCGCTCGCCCGGCCCGACGGCGAGCTCGATCGCCTCCTCGTAGGCCAGGCTGCGGGTGATCTCGATGACGACGTCCGGTTGCCCGCCCTCGGCGTTGTCGCGCCGCCACTGGTCGTACGCCGCGCCGATCCGCTCGAACCGCTCGCCCGGTCCCACCCGGTAGGTCAGCGGGCCGGACGCGTCGGCCAGCGTGCGGGGGTACTCACCGCCGCCCATGTCGGCGCTGAACGCGTAGTGGTAGGTCACTCGCACGTCCCGTTCTGGCGCGTGGTCGGCCCCGAAAGCGATCCGGCCGAGTTCCGGGTCTACGGCCACGGTGTGCCTGCGGGGCCGGTACGCCCACTCGCTGAGGTCCGCGACCACGATCGCGGCCGGCGGAACCGGCTCCCGGCGATCGTCTGGCCAGATGGCGAAGCTCTTGCCCGGGCCGTAGTAGTCGGCCAGCCGGTCGGCAAGCACTCGCCGGGTGATGAAGCCGGGAACGTTGTCCGGCCCGGCCAGCTGCGCCGACGGGTGGTAGGCGGAAGTCCCCACCTGATCCATGACCGCCAGTGGCAGTGGGCTTGTCACCAGCGGCTGGCCGGCGCCGAGGACGGAGAAGGTGAAATGGCCACGGGCCTCGTCGACGCGGTGGGCGGGCGCGTTCGTGACGGCGTACGGCTTGAGCCGCCAGACGAACAGGCCAACCTGGGCCGGCCCGTACCGGCCCCGGCGGCGCGGTGAGTTGATCCGCGGCATCTCGGCTGTCCGCGCGACCTGATCGAACGGCGAGCCGATCAGGTCAAGCTGCGGGCCAAGTCGCAGGTCGGCGAGGCGGCCACCGATGGCGGCCGCCCGCCGCCGCAGCGCGGCCGCGTCACCAGGCAGCAGCCGCACCGGCGCGGTGCCCGCGAGCAGCGGCCCGAACTCGGCCGGGCGGGCGGGCCAGCCCGCCGTCAGTGCCGCGATGTCGCCGAGCAGGCTCAGCGTGCCCTTGCTCCGTCGCAGCGCGACGGTGGCCGCCACATCGCGCCGCGGTGACAGCCTGGTCGCGACGCCGAGGCCGCTCGCGACGGCGACCCCGGCCGGATCGCCGTAGTCGCCGGGGTCACCCAGGTCACGCAGCGCCTGGTAGCCGACCAGGTCGCCGAGGTAGGGCACCGCCCAGTGCGCGCAGGTCTCGATGAACCAGTCGTCGTAGAGGTCCTCGATACCGCTCGCCACGATGTCCGCCTGCTCCCCGAGCACCGCGAGCAGCCCGCGCAGTGCCCCTCCCGCCTCGGCGTCACGTCGCCTGATGTACTGCGGCAGCAGGTTGAACAGGCGGTCCGGGTCAGCGCTCACGTCGTGATCTCCTCAAGGACGAGGGTGTCGGGCGCCGCCGCGCTCAGCATGACGAGCTGGGCAGGCCTAATGCCGCGGAACACGAAGACGGAGGTGCCGGGCGCAAGCGTCGCGCCGGTGATCCACGGATTCAGCTCGAGCAGGTCCGCGACGCTGATCCCGTTGGCCGCGGCGACCTGGCTGAGCGTCTGGCCGGACCGGTGACCGGCCGGCACCAGGTACCTGGTCTCGTCGTAGGAGGCCAGCCGTGCCCGCACCACCTCACGCGGACCCGACAGCGTCCCGGCCAGGCCCTGCAGGCCCGCCGGGGTGACGCTGTCCGGTACGCCGGTGAACACGTCGACGTCGGCGTAGTCGACGCCCGGCACCGCCGAGATGGTCGCGAGCACTTCTGACCGGTAGGCCGGCTGGCCAAGCTGGCGCGCCGCGAACGAGAACCGGCTGGCCAGCGCGGCCCTGACCACCGCCTGGACAATGTCCCAGCGGTACCCGGTGGTCAGCCGGACCCTGGCCGCGATGACAAGCAGCACCGCCTCGCGCGCCGCGACCTGAACCGGGAGTTGCGGGTCGCCCAGCTTCACCAGCGAGGCCGCCAGCGCGGGCAGCACGCCGCTGGCCGGCTCGAGGGGCGCGTCTGAGGTTCCGGCCGCCGTCACGTGGACCACCTCCCTGGCGCCGTCGAACAGCCGCCGGGCGCTGGCCTTGTCGATGCCGGCTCGCCTGCGGGTGAAGTCCTCGTAGTCGCGCACGCTGACCAGCCGGTCGAGCGCGCAGACGGCGATGGGGATGTCGCGGCGCGCCTCGGCCGGCCCGTCCGGGTCGGCGCCGCCGGTGGCGGGCAGCGGGTTGCCGACTCCGGCCACGCCAAGCGGCCTGGCGGTGAGCTGGCCGACCTGGCCGCCGGGGATGTTGGCCGCCGCGCCCACGCCGACCCGGTACCGTGCCCGGATGTTCTCCGTGCCGGCCGGCAGCCGTGCGCCGTTGATCCCATTGCCGAACGTCACGCGCACATGCCCGTCGTCACCGATCGCGGTCACGTACACCCGCTCGGCTGGGCCCCGGCCCGCGAACGTGTCGACCTCGTGCCAGGGCGCGCCGTTCACGCTGATCCGCAGCGTGCTCGCCGCGCCCGCCGAGTTGGCCGCGGGGACCCAGGTGACCGGCGCCTGGAACAAGGTGAAGGACTGGCCGGCCTGGCTGGCGTCACCGCTGCCGAGCACCTCGTCCACGGTCGCTCCCTGAGTGGCGGCCACCACGTTGGCCGCCACGCGCACCGTGGAGCGACGATAGGTGTAGCCGAGCGGGGACGCGAGCGTCAGCGTGCTGTGCACGGTGTCGCCGGGCAGGGCCGGGTCCACCTGCTGGCGCACCGAGCCGATCATGGACAGCTCGCTGCCCTGCACGCCGGCCGTCCCTGGGATGTCGGTGCGCTCGCCGGTGACCACCAGCCAACGTCCCGGCTGGAGCCCGTCGTGGGCCTGCGCGAGCTCGATCTTGTCCCCGCCCACGTCGTCGGCTACCTGCTCGGTGGCCAGCTGGAGCGGCTCGCCCCGCGCGTAGACCGTGGCGTCCCTGATGTGCGCCAGGAGCGTGTCGTGCTCGTCGAGCCAGGGCTGTTCCAGTGACAGCTGCGTCACCTTGCCCGTGATGCCGAAATCGGCGACGGAGATCGCGCGTGCGCTCGTCACCCGGCTGATCACCAGGGAGAGGCCCTTGCCGCCCGGAATGCCGCCCTGGCCGGCCAGGCCCTTGCGCGGCCGCTCGACCGCCACCCAGCTGCCCGGCGCGATACCGTCGTAGATCCCGTCGAGGGTGAGCAGCCTCTTGTCAGCCGGGCTCAGCGCCGCCCGCAGCAAGACGTCCACCGCTGGCTGCGCGTTCCTGGCTCCGCCGTGCCTGCCCGCCCTTACCTGGCTGTGGCCCTGCTGCCCGGTCAGCGCGTCGCCCACGTTCAGCCTGAACGTGGCCTGCGGGCTGGTGCCGTCATCCACGCTCACCCTGATGCCGCCGTCGGGCTGCCCGTCGGAGACGAAGACGGTCCCGTTGGGGATCGCGCCGGTGAAGGTGAACGTGGTTCCGGGCGTGGGCGGCGTGGTCGCGGCGGGTGCCCGCCGCCCGAACAGGCGCCATTCCGGTGGCGGTGGCGCCGTCGGGGTGATCCGCACCTGCCCAGGGCCCAGGGCGAAGTCGGCCTGCTGGCCGTCGGCCAGCTCCACGCTCAGCGACCAGGATCCGTCATCAGAGGTGAGGGTGAACGCGGCCCCCCGCGCCCGCCAGTCGTCGTCGAAGCTGACCCGGGTATCGAGCAGTTGCTCGGCCGCCAGCGGCCACTCCGCGCGGCCGGCGACCTGGCCCTGCGCGTCATAGGCGGCCTGCCTGGGCGCGGTCGCACCGAACGGGCTCGCGGTCACCCGAAGCGCCTGCACTTCGCGCAGCTCAGGCGGCGCGGTGATGTCCGTCTGCCGCCACGCCTGGTAGAGCGTGGGCTCCAGTCGCGGGTCGAGCGCGGTGAGCAGCTGCGGTCCGGCCGCCGAGCCCGGCGCGAACAGCTGGGCTGGATCGGTCGCCAGTGCCGCCGCGCTCGCCGGGGGCGTGCCCGGCGGCCGCCGCAGCGCGGGCAGCACGGCGCCCAGCGCGAGCAGCGCCGGGTCGGTCGGCTGCTCCTGTCCCTGCTGGTCGCCGGTCCCGGCGTCGGGGCCAGGCACGCCGGGGCCAAGCACGTCAGGGCCGAGCCCGCCCGAGCCGACCCCGCCGCGGCCAGGCAGTCCCGAGCCGAGCACGCCGGGTCGGTGCGCGCGGAACGGCCGCGCCACCTCGGCCCGCAGCGACGCGAGCGCGGGTCGCAGCGTGCCGGTCAGCCAGGTGTGGATGGCCGGGTAACGTTCCGCCAGCGCGGCCGCGTCCTCAAGTCCGCGCAGCACCGCGTCAAGCCGGGCCGCCAGGTCTTCCTGCGTGGTGACCTCGGTGAGCTGCCCGGCCAGCGGGGCCAGCCAGTCGTCGGCGAGCCTGCTGACGATCCTGCTCCGCGCGTCCATCCCTGGCAGGTCGATCGCGGGGTCGATCAGCAGTGCCTCGTACTCCGCCTTCATCTGGTCAAGCGTGGGCAGGGCGGGCGGTGCCTGACCGACCACGGTGACCCGGGCGGCCTGGTCGACCGCGACCGTGGAGACCACCCACAGCCGCTGCTGGCCCGGCTCGGCACCGAACAAGAAAAGCAGCCGGCTGCCTGGGCTCAGCGGGGTGCCGCCGGCGGCCAGGGTGACCTGCGTCAGGGCGGGTAGCCCGGCCAGCGAGACCTGGACCGGCCGCCGGGTCCGCACCGCCAGGTCGTTCCATGAGCTGCGGCCAGGCAGGTCGGCGGCGGACTCGAACGCCTGCGCGCCCTGGCCGGGGGCGGGGATGCTCAGCGCCCTGGTGCCGCCGGGGATGGTCACGGTGGTGCCGGGCGACGACGCGTCCACGGTGAAGCTCAGGTACGTGCTCGCCGCCACCCCCGGCCGCGGCCGGTAGCCGGCCAGCATGCCGAGTAGCCGCAGTGAGGCGGGCTCGGTGGCGGTGCGCAGGTAGCCCTCGTTGGCCAGCCGCTCGGTGTAGAAGGTCAGCAGGTCGGCGACGGCGGCCCAGCCGTCGATCAGCGCGATGGCCGGGTCGCTCGGGTCGCGGACGGTCAGGCTGGCCAGCGCCGGGTAGGCGGAGCTGCCCAGCCGCGCCAGCATCGAGGAGAAGAACGCGCCGTAATCGCCTGCCCGGTAGCCGATGACCGGCTGGCCCGGCGGGTTGGAAATCCGCGCTGGGGTTTGCGGCGGCCGGCCGGCCTGGCAGCCGCAGCCCGGCTCGTTCTGCCCGCAACCAGCGCAGCCTGCCTGTCCGGTCATTGGCCTCCTCCTGCCACGATCGAGATCCGGCCGTTCTCCGGCTGGCCGGGGCGGCTGTCGCACACCGCTACCGCGAGCGGCCCGACCCGCAGCAGCCCGGCGGCGAGCTCGCCCTCGTCCGGCCCCGCCAGCCGCTTGAGCCTCGTGACCTGGGCGCTGGTAACCCCGGGGACGCCGACGGCGGCCGAGACCAGGCGACTGACCCTGACCGGCTCACCGAAGCCAAGCGCTCGCGGATGGAAGAACGCCGGGGCGCCGGAGGGCAGCAGCCCGCTGCCGAGGACGCGGTGCAGCGCCGCGAGCACCGGGCGACGGCGATGGCCGCCAGCGAGCAGGACCCGCAGCTCGATGTCGAGCGGCACCAGTTCCGGTGCGCCCACCACGAGGCCGTGGCCGATCCGCCTGAACGGGGCCAGGACGGCGGTCACCTCGGCGATCAGCGCCTCCCCCGGGACCTCGGGCCCGGCCCCGCGGTCGGCGAACGCCGGCCCCGCGGGCTCGACCGCCACGTGTACCTCCTCGCCGCTGCCCGTCCAGCGGATATTGGCCGCTGCCCGGAGCACGCCGGTCACCCGGCCGGCCAGCCGCGCGTAGTCATCGGCGGTGACCGCGCGCAACTGGGTGGCCCGCGGGGCCAGCGGGGCCAGCCGGCGGACGTCCGCGACCGCCTCAGGATCGGTGCCGCCGGCCGCCGGCAGGGGATTGCGCACCGCCCTGACGTCGGGCAGCGCGCCATCGCCGCACAGCACGAGGTGATTGATGGCCCCCGGGCCGGCATTGCCCGTGGTGCCGTTGCCCACCCGGTAGGCGACGCGCAGCTCACCGCCGGGCGGCGGCGCCGCGCCGTGGATGCCGTCACCGAAGCGCAGCGCGAGCCGCCCATCGTCTCCAAGCTCGCCGACCAGCAGCCGGTCCCTCGGCCCGGCCGCCAGCAGGTCACGGGCCGGCCGCCAGGTGCCAGCCAGCCGGGCCTCGCGCACGGTGCTTTCGTATCCCTCGGCGCGCACTGCGGGCAGCGCGGCTCGCGGGTCCTGGGCCAGCGCTACCGCCGCCGGCCCGGCCAGCGCCGGGTCCTCGGGGTCGAGCCCGGTCATGAACTGGCGCCCCCAGGTGTGGCCGATCTCCCAGACGACGCTGGTGGGCAGGACCCCTCCCGCGGCCGCCCGCGCGAGCAGCGTGGCCAGCCGCTCGAGCTTGACCGCCAGCAACTCGTCGAACCGGGCGAGCAGCTCCCTGAGCGCGCGCTGGAGATCCTCGGCCAGCCGGGCGCGGTCGAGCGCGGGCCGGCCGAAGATGACCTCGAGCTCGGCCACGGCCTCGGCCGTGAACTCGTCGCCGTCGGCCGCCCGTCGCCACCAGTCATGGACCCGGTCGCGCACCCGGCCGGCCAGCCCGCCCAGCACGGCGGCCTGCCCGGCCGACACCGCCCGGGGCGACGGGTAGGCGGCGCACTGGGTCACCGGCTCACCGCCGAGCACCGGCCGGAACGTCACTCGCGACGGCGGGTAGGCCAGCTCGCCGAGCTCACCCGGTGTCACCGCGGGCGGCACCGGGAAGACCTCAGGCGGATATCCGCAGAACGTCACCGACCGTCCGTGGTCAGCCAGCACGATGTTGCCTCGGGCCACGCTGACGTCGGTGAGCGGCGCGCGGTCAGGCCCGCCGCGACACGACAGGCAGACGTCGAAGGTGAGCGCGTCCTGGCGGGCCCACCTCACCTCCACGACGGGCTGCTCGAACAGCTTGTCCTCGCCGGGGGTGACCGACTCCAGGCGCACCGCCTGCCGGCGCGCCGGATCGGCGTCGGCCGGCGTTCCGGTCCGCGGGCCTATCACCTCCTCGATGACCAGCAGGTCACCTGGCCGCAGCCGGAGCGCCCGCGCCGGGTCGCGCAAGGTGGCGGAGGTGGCACCCTTCGGCAGGAAGCAGTCCTCGTCGCCCCAGCTCCAGAAGCCGATCGTGTTATGCGCGGAGTACAGGTGCTGCTCGGCGCTGTGCGCGCGCAGGCCGAGCGGCTCGAACACCTCGTGCGTGGTGCCCGGCGGCAGCGCCCGCAGCTGCTCGTCCGAGATCACCGGGCCGAGCACCGGCCGCTCCCGCGGCGGCAGGCTGCCCACGTCGACCGCGGCGAACCGGTAGCCGCCGGGCGGAAGACGGACGTCCCTGGACACCTCGATCGCGACGAGCGCGCGGGCGTTGCAGCCGTCGTGCATCGCGTAGTCGATCAGCCGGACGTGCCGCCGGACCGACACCCGCCGCCTGGCCGTCGTCAGGTAGGCCTCGGTGCCGACCGCGTCCTGCTGGTAGCTGAGCTGGTCGGCGGTGTAGGCCAGCAGCTCGACCAGCGTGATGCCCAGGTCGGGTGCGTGCCGCTCGGCCCAGTCCGGGATGGTCAGCGACATCCGGTCGAGCAGCATCCGCAGCAGGCTGTCGTAGTCCCTGGCGGTGTAGTCGATGACCGGGCCCGGCCGCCGCGCGGCCGGCGCGGCGGTGCAGCAGTCGCCGTCGGAGCAGTCATCGCCGGTCGGACGACCGGCACGCAGGCAGAAGGGCGCCCGGTAGTAGCGCGGGTCGAAGCCGGAAAACGGCGCGGTCCCTGGCCGCCCGTCCGGGCCCTGCGCCACGACGCTCAGCGTGTACTCGCTGTCGTCACCGGTCCGGTCGACCCGGACGATCATCTGGTCGTCGCGCTCGGGATCGTCGGAGAACCGGGGGTCGACCTCGACCGCCCGGATGCTGGTGATCCGGCGCCCGCCGTCGATGCGGATGTTGTGGTGGCCGATCCGGTGCCGGTCACGCTCGTCGCGCGGCGCCTTGCCCAGGAACGTGACGACGAGCGTGCGGCCGTCATCGTCCGGCTCGACGCTGTCGATGCCGAACAGCCGCCGTTCCCGTACGCGGGACCGGCGGGCATCGGTTGCGCAGCTGATCTCGGTCATGCGACTCGCGCCCCAAGGAAGGTCTCGGTGGCCTGGCCGCCGGTGGCCCGGACCACGTAGCTGATGGTGATCCGCAGCACGTCGTCCTCGCTCGTGACGTCGAGCGCGACGGCGGTGATCACGTCGCCCAGCCAGCGCTGGAGCTGTCCCTGGATGGAGATCTGCAAGGTGGCCGCGAGCTCCGGGCTGTTCGGCTCGAAGGTCAGGTCGAGCAGCCCGCAGCCGAAGTCGGGCCGCATCACCCGTTCCCCCGGAGCGGTGAAAAGCAGCAGCTCGATCATCTGGCGGACATGGGGCGCGTAGTCGGCCTCCGCGGTCCTGCCCCGGCGGTCGACGGCGAACGGGAAGGCGATGTCGCTCATTCTCCCACCACCCGGTGCTGCACGACCGAGATGACGGCCGGCCCCTGGGCGACCTGCTCGGCGCTGAAGCAGGTGCCGGCCGGATTGGAGAGCTCCGCGGGCGAGCCGCTCAGCGTGATCCGCCCGGACGGCGACAGCCAGCGAATGGTGACGCAAGGCTGCGGCTTGCCTGCCACCGTGAACGAGCAGCCGGCCACCGTCCAAAGGCCGGCCACGCTGGCGGCAGGCTGGCCAGTGACCAGCGCCCGCCGCTGGGCGGGCAGGTAGCCGGCGGAACCACCGTGGGGGCAGTTCACCGTCGCGTTGACGTGCATGAGGTACCCCGTCATGACTTCCTCCCCGGCTGTCAGGTAACGGCGAGCGCGCCGTCGTTGATGGTCACGGTGGCGCCGCTGAGGGAGATCGACGCCCCCTGGCCGTTGCTGATCACGATCTCGGTGTCGCTGATCACCAGGCTCGCGCCGCCCGGCGTCTTGAGCGTGATGTTCAGGTCCCCGGTCTGACCGGTGAGGATCAGCGTGGGCGCCCCCTGCTGCCCGGCCTGGGGTTGCAGGACGATGCTCGGGGTCGACGGCGCGCCGGCCAGGGCGCTTGGCGGCACCTCCTGCGCCGAGCCCCACCAGCAGCCGGTCCAGATCGGGAAGCTCTTGTCCCCGTGCTCAAACTCCACCCAGATCCCGGCCCCGACCGGTGGCATCACGTAGGTGGATACCAGCGGTCCGGCCAGCGGCAGCGCGGGCATCGCCCACGACGAGGTGGCCGAGCCAAGGACGTCGGGCACGAGGGCCTGGATCCGGCCCATGTTCAGTGGGTCCTCGTTGACGGCGACGCTGCCCCGGTACTTGCCGAAGTACTTGACCGGCTCGGGCATGGGGACTCCTTTTCCTGGCTACGGGGTGACGGTCGGGGTGAGCGAGATGAGGCCCTCGCGGGCGAGCGTGAAGTCCTGGGTGTACTCGCCCCGCTGAAGGTTGTGCGTGACGCTCGTGACGTAGTACAGGCCGTCGTAGGTCACCCCGGCCCCGCGAACGCCGACCAGCTCCCTCGGCTGCAGTACCTGGCCGTACCGGACCACGTCCAGCGTGCCTGAGACGGTGATCGCCTGCGCGGACTGGGCCACCAGCGCGAGTTGCGCCGCCAGGACCTGCTGCGGGTCCTCGTTGGCGGTGTCGTCCAGCACGACCTGCTTCAGGGCGGGCGCGGGCTTGCGCGCCAGCCGCGGGTACAGCAAGGTGAGCGCGGGTACCGGTGACGACGAGATGTCGCGCGTCGCCTCGCTCAGGACGAGGGCGGAGGGCTGCTGCCGGGCCGAGCCGTCGTAGGTGAAGGTGAGCTGCTCGACGTTGGAGGCCGCGTCCGAGTTGATCGTGAGGGCGGGCTGCGGAGTGCCGGTCCGCACCTCGGGACCCCAGTAGCCCACGCTCTGCCCCGGCCGCGGACCCGGGTCGAGGTAGAAGACGTAGCCGTTGTCCTGGGCGAGCTGGTTCAGGTAGGCCAGGTCGGTGCCCTGCTGGAAATCGGTTTGCACGTCCGGCGAGGGAGCGTAGGGAAAGATCTCCTTGATCACCTGCGGGGTGATGCCGTACTGCGCGTAGCCCTTGATGATCGTTTCGGCCCGCTCGGCATCGGTGGTGCCGGGGAACGAGTCGGCGTTCTTCTCCACCAGGTCCATCAGCGCCGTCAGGTCCTGGCCGGTGATGGTGAGGGTGGATGAGCCCGCGTCGTTGGCCACGTCCACCTCCTGCTGGGTGATCACGCCGTCCATGAGCACGGTGGCCGTGCCGCTCGCGGTCACGACGAGGATCACCCGGGTCTGCGGGTCGAAGAATCCCGACGGCAGCAGCTCCCGGTTGATCACCGCGCTCTTGGCCAGGTCGAACACGAGCTGGAACCCGCTGGCCTGCCCGGCGGTCACCGTCACCTGGGCGTTAAGCAGCGCGTCGGACAGCGGCTGCCTGACCGGCACCGGGATGGTGCGCCCGATCAGCAGCGTCAGGTGGATCGTCGAGATGACCGGCATCAGGCGCTCCCGGCGATGCCGCGCGGCAGCGTGATGCGGATCTTGGCGCCCGGCGTCGCGGTGAGCTCGCGCGGGTCCTGGGCCGGGTTGGCGTCGGCGACCTGCCACCACTGCCCGGGGTCGCCCAGGAACCGGAACGCGATCAGGTCAAGCCGGTCGCCCGCCGCCACGGTGTACTGCGCGACGGCCGACAGCTCCGCCGGATCGGGGAGCAGGCGCCGAGCCAGGTAGGGAATCAGCGTGCCGTCGGGCGCGGTCACCGTGTTCACCGCGGTGCCGTGGTACCGGCTGGACCGCGGGTACTGCGACTGCGGCCCCATCGCGTCAAGGAAGTTCACTGGCACGGAAGGCTCCTGGTTGCTACGGCTCGATCTGGCTGACTCCCCCGCGCCCACCCGCGCCCCCGCGCCCACCCGCGCCCCGGCGCCCGCCTTCGCCCCGGCGCCCCCGATGCACTAGCGATGGCGTCATCACTGTCGCGGCGCTTTGCGGTCCATGACGCATCGCCGCCACGCGACCTTGCGGTCCATGACGCATCGCCGCCACGCGACCTTGCGGTCCATGACGCATCGCAGTAATGCGACTTCGAGGTCCATGACGCATAGCTGTCGCCCCTGCGACAGCGATGGAGCATTGCCCTCATTTCTCCGTCGCAGCGATGCGTCAGCGCTGCTCCTGGGGTGCATCGATGCGCCGGTCCGGTGACGTCGGACCCTGCCCCTGGGATGCCACGATGCGCCCGCGCGGCGACGTCGGGCGCTGTCGCTGCGAGGGAGCCGATGAGGTCGATGAGGTCGATGAGGTCGATGAGGTCGGGGAAGCTGAGGGGCACAGGGGGTTCTCCTTGTCAGAGCTCGGTGATCCCTAGCCAGGACAAGCCGATGGGGGCGGCAGTGGCCGCGAGCAGTTCCTGCTGCGCCAGGTGCGCGAGGAACAGGTCGCCGCCCAGGCTGTGAGTGGGGAGGTCGTTGGAGTTGAGCACGCGAAGCTCGATCGTCACAGTGGCGCGCACGGGGTTCAGGTCGGGGTCGAAGTAGGTCTCGTTGACCGTCAGCTGGGTGACCCGGACGGGCAGGACGCGCTTGCCGCCCCACACCCACAGGGTCAGCGCGGACTGGATGGGCGTGATCTCGATCGTGCCCGCGTCGGCCAGCCGCTGGTTGGCCAGCAGCCGGGTCACCGACGGGTGGATCAGCAACTCGAGCAGCGCCAGCTGCGGGTGAATGCCGTTCGGCGTTGGGTGGTCGAACTGATCGGTCGCGTCGATGTCCGCGTCGAACTGCCAGGTCTCGATCGCAGGCCCGGTCAGCCGCAGGGCCTCGGAACGGTCGCCGGATTCCCCCGTCGTCGTCTGCGGCGTCAGGGTCCGGCTCACCGTGTCCGGGTTGAACTGCATGACGATGACCCGCCGCGGTATCCCGAGCCGCGGGTCAACCAGCACAAGTCCCGACCGAATCGGCCGCGGCAGGTCCGAGTATCCGATTGTCATTATTCATCGCCCTCCGCATAGCGCATCGAAAGAACGAATTGGGCCTGATTCCTACGGTCAATGTCAGGATCCCTTTGCGCGATCACCCTCAGGTGAGGACCGTACTCCAGCCACGCCGCGTACGATGTCGCCCAGATGCCGGCCTGACGAACAGCAGTATCAGGATCTTCCATCGCACGGCATACCCGGGAAAAGGCAACTTCGTCGAAAGAGTTGGAAGATCCGATGCCAACAAGCAAGGTAGCCGGCACCAGCTCATCCGCACCCTCAGCATGGTCGTAGCTATCGATAATCTCAGCTTTACGCCACGACGACAGCTCATGCGCGGCATACGACTCAAGCCGTTCGATCCTCTCATGACGCTTGCCTGAGAATGAGACGCATCGATTACCCGATATCGCGTCTTCAATGTAATGCATAATCGTGATACGGTCAAGCGACCACATGATCTCCCGAGATTTCAGGCTGTCTGGCTCGGCTGGAAATTCGCCAATTTTCCTAAGGCTTCGCTTGACCGCGAATCGATTCACGTCGTCAAGCGACACCCGCTCACGCAGGACGATGCGATCGGAAAAGATGCGCTCTTCACCTATGCCCATTCATCACACTCCAGTAAGGTCGCTCGGCGCCGGGAGCCCGTAGGCCGTGAACATACGCTTACGGATGATATTGAAGAGCTCCAGGATCTTCGCCTCTTCTTCCTCTTGATCGGCCACCTTAATGTCCAACGTCTCAGCCCAGGCGGTGATTAGCGTTGTTTCCCTATCCATAACACCTTGCGCATGCTCAAGTAGCTTGGCCCGCTCCTTGGAGACTTGATTCAGTCCCCGCATCTGAGTCCGGGCGTCCTGCACATCTTGCACTGTAGCACCAATCTGCTTAGCAATGCTCGTTGGCGAGCGCCCGCGCAGCTTGGCCGCAAACTGGCTGCTCGCCCGCCCGGACCACCGCTGCAGTTGCTTGAAGAAAGTGGATTCTCCGCTCGGCCCAATAGGAGTCCCAGCGCCACCAAGCACATCCCCGCTTTGCAGGCGGGTTAGATAGTCAGTGGCACCTCTGGCACCGCTTTGAGAACCGCCTACATTCATCGGAAATAGGTTCAGGCCTGCCTCGAGATCGCCAGTCTTGCGAATGATCTGGAGCGTCATGGCAGCGGTGACAACCGATCCCTGATCACGCTGCCCCTCTTGCGCCGACATGAGAAGCGCGAGCGCACCGGCCTCGGGCTGCGGAGGTCCTTTAATCTTTCCGCCAGCCAGCAGATCGAGGCTCTGCCTGGCGATCAGCCGGTTCATCACCGTCTCATATCGCTCGCGTTCCCCAGGATCGGTTATGCCTTGGCTAAGCTTGCTTACACGCTCAACGAAATCATCGTAACTAGGTTGAGGGTCTCCAGAACGGACGCCCGCAGCCATGACCGCGATGATTTGGTTCGCGTTGTCCTGCCGAGCATTCTTCATCTGAGTTCGCCAGGCCTCAATGGTGCCCTGCAGGCGAACTATCTGCTGCGAGCCCTCTTTATACGGCGTCGCTTCGAACGTCCGCAGGACTGATGCCATATTAACCCCAGCTGGAACATCGACGACCGGAACTTGCTCCTGCCGCCCTTGCGCCTGGTTAACGGTTCGCAGTTCGTTAGCCGGAGCCGGGATATTCTTCTCGCCCGCCTTGGTCCGTTGACTCTCCTTTATCTCTCCGGCAACCTTCCTAATGAACTGAAGCAGCCGATCTTGATCGACGGTGACACCGCTAACGAATACGTCACCAGGATTCAGGATCGCTTCAATATTGAATTCACTGTCGCCGACGAGTTGCAGGGCCGAGAGCCGGTACCAGAGCCGCATGCCGGCGAGGACGGCCCGGAGAACTAGTCCGCGCACACCGCGCTGGAGGAGCCCCTCGATCTTCGGGCGGATGCGCGCGACGGCAGCGGCTAGGCGCTCCTCGGGCGACGGCTTGTTCTTCTTCCTGTCCTCGCGCCACTTCCTGAACTTGGCACGCCAGTCGGCCAGCTTGGACTTGAACGCCTGGTACTTGGCCTGGAGCTTGTTGTACAGGCCGTTGAGGAACTTTCCGAACTTGGTCTTGGCCAGCCTGCGGCCAAGAGCGCGGACCCCGTTGACGATGGAGCGCAGGCCTCGCTTGGCCAGGGAGCCAAGCTTGGACAGGCCTCGCTTGGCCAGGCGAGCCGCGGCTTGCAGGCCGCGCCTGATCGCGCCCGCGGCGGCCTTGGCTCCCTTCTTGGCCAGGTTGAAGACGGTGCCGATGCCCTTGCGGACGGACTTGGCGCCGCGCTTGAGGAAGGCGAGGATCTTCTGGGCGATGCCCTTGAGCTTTGAACCGATGCCCTTGGCGGCTCCCTTGAGCTTGCTCAGCAGCCAGTTCGCTATGAAGGCGAGCAGGGCGACCGCGCCCGCGGCGACCGCCGCGGCGAACGGGCGGGCGGCCGTGCCTGACTTGACCGCCTTGAGGAATGCGACGAACTTGCCGATCGCCGTGATGATCGAGCTGATCGTGTTGTAGGCGGCGATCACGGACTGGACGATCGTGATGATGCCGCCGAGCGCCGGGACGAGGAAGGAGACCAGCTTCTGGATCACCAGCTGGATCAGCATGCTCGGCAGCGCGCTGATCATGGCCTGCCAGGCCATCTGGACGATCTTCCCGATCGTGATGCAGCCCTTGCGCAGGACGGACAGCAGCTGCTCGCCGCCGGCGATCACCTGGCCCAGGCCGAGGATCTGCTGAATCTGCCCGACGAACCAGTTCTTCACCGCGGTCTTGATGGCATCCCAGAGGTAGTAGCGGATGCCGTCGACGATCGCCGAGCCGAGCTTCCTGATCCACCCGCCGGGATCGGCCGCCACGTCCTTGATGATCGCGGCGAACTCGCCCAGGATCGCGATCGCGGTCTTGACGAAGTTGATGACGCTCGCAATGGTGTTCTGGACCGACTTGATCGCGGCGAGCAGCTGCTGTTCCAGCACGTTGAGCAGCGCGTTCAGCGCCTTCCCCAGCAGGTTGAGCAGGCTGGTGATCGCCGACTTAAGGAAGTTGGCGACCTTGTTCACCAGCGCGATCGCCGCGTTCCGCAGGCCGATGATCAGCTTGCGGAACTTGTCGCGCAGCGCGGGGAAGGCGGCGAGCAGCGTGTCGCCGATGGCGAGCACCACGCTCGCGTAGAGCGTGATCAGGCCGATGATCGCCTTGCGCGCCTCATCGATCAGGCCGGTGACGAACGACTTGAACTGGTTGATGACGCCCTGGACGAACTTGCGCGCGGCGTCGAAGATCCCCTTGACCACGGAGATCAGGGCGCTGAAGGCCTCGGAGATCTTCGAGCACACCCAGCCGAACCAGCCGCCGGACTGGGTCTGCTTCTTTGCCTGCTCGGAGCGGGCCTTGGCCTCGGCTTCCTTGCGCTTGGCCGTGATCTGCCCGTTGTCGGCCTGCTGGCGCTGATCGACCTTGGTGTCGGCGTCGCTCTTCTTCTTCTCGACGTCGCTGCGAGCCTTGTCGTGCTTGCGGCCCGCCTGCGTATCGGCGTCGGTCGAGAGCTTGTTCTCCTGGTCCTGCCAGGCAGAACGCTGCCGTCCCACCTGGGTGGCAACCTTGCCCCGCTCCGCCGTCTCGTCGTCGGTGGACTTCTTGATCGCCGCCGCGATCTTCTCCCTGTGCTGCTGGCGGTCCTGCGCCTCCTGGCGCTGCCTCGCCTGCTCGCCCGCGGCCATCTTGGCCTGGCCCTGGGCGATGGCCGAGGAGATCTGCGATCCGCGCTCCTGCTGGGCGACGGCCGAGACGGCCTGCTCGCCGGCCGGCCCCGGCTCCACGCTGCCCGCGGCGCCGCCGGCCGCTCCGGCCGCGGCTCCCCCGGCGCCGCCCTTGGGCACGCTGGCCTTGAGGACCTCGTGCGGCACGTCCGGGTAGATCTGGTCCTCGCCTAGTGGCCGCGTGGCGTCGTCCCGCCCGGTGGTCAGGATCCTGGCCGCCCGGTCCCTCAGGTTGGTCAGCTGCGTATCGGTAAGCGCCGGGTTGGCCTGGCCGGTCAGCTGGACCTTGGGTGCGACCCCCACGCTGGCGTGGTCGAGCACCGGGTCGGTGGTGGGCACGTTGTTGACGGCCTGCTGTACGTTCTTCACGTCGGTGGTGGTGGCGTCGCCCTTGGCGTTCCCTGTGACCTTCGGTGCGGGCACCTGATCGGCTGGCGTCGGCCCGCCAGCCACCTGCTTGCCTTGCGCCTTGGCCTGCTTGCCTGATCCCTGTGCGGCCGCCTTCTGCACCTTGTCCGACCCGTAGCTGGCCACGGGCGCAACCGGCGGCAGGCCGTGCAGGGTGCGGGGCGCGCCGGAGGGGCGCTCGAGCTCAGGCGGGGACTTGGCCAGGGCGTCTCGCTGCTTGCCGACGGAGTGGCCCACCGACGCGGTGACCCCGCTCAGTCCCCGCGCCATCGGGACGACCGGCAGCGTGCCCACCACCGCGAGCGCGGTCTGCGGCTGCTGCTGCGACACGTCGGGGACGGGAGGCTGCGGCGGGGGCGCGGCGCTGCCGCCGCCCGCCGGGGCGCCACCTCCCCCGGTCGGCCCGCCACCGCCGGGCGCAACGTCGGTCGCCGCCTGCGTTCCTCCCGCGCAGCTTCCGCCGCCGGCCTCGACCGACGCGTCCGCGGGCAGCCCGCCGGAGGCAGCGGCGTCCGGCCCGGTCGCGGGGCCCGCGGGGACGGGACCGCCCGCACCCGAGGCAGTACCGGGCGTGGCACCGGCCGCACCGGGCTGAGTGGCGGCGACATCAGCGGAGGCACCTGAGCCAGCCGCGGCATCCGGCCCAGCCGCGGCATCCGGCCCGGCCGCCGCGCCATCCGTCAGGCTGTCCGGTCCGGCCTGCCCAGCCGGAGCCGCCTGCCCAGCCGGAGCCGCCGGACCAGCCGACCCGGGCATCGGCCCGGCCGGCCCCGCCGACCCGGGCATCGCCGGCATAACCTCCGGCCCGGCGGCGACCGACTCGGGCGCGACGTCCGGTTCGCTCTCGGCCGCGTCCGGGCCGACCTGGCCCGGCGCGGTCTCGATCGTCGCGCTCTCCCGGCGGGCCTGGGCGGCGAAGGCCGCCTCCTCCGGATCTGGCTGGCCAGAGCGGGGCGCGACCATCGCCGGAGCCGGCGGTGCGGGGAACGACGGGGCCGCGGGCGCGGGAGGCAGCGAGCCGCTCTCCGGCAGCTTGAGCTGGTCGGCCGTAGGGACGCCTGATAGGTCGATGTCATCGGCGGGCAGGTACGCGGCGGCCGGGACTGGCTGCTGCGCCGGAAGCGCCGGCAGCGCGGGCTCGGGCAGGTCGATCTCCGGCAGATCGGTCGACTCCGCCCCGATCGGCTCCTCGCCCGCCGGGGCCGCCTCCGGCTGGCGCTCGGCCGTATTTCCCGGCGTGTCCCGCATCTGGTGCCGGGCCAGCGGGCCGTCCGCCGCGTTGGCCAGAGCGTCCACCCGGTCGAGCGCGACCGGCGGTGTCCCGCCCGAGCTGGCGGTCGGCGGCGCGGCTGGCATCGCCCCGCTCCGCGGGACGGGGCGCGCGGGCACGACGGCGGGGCCGCCTTCTCGCTTGGCCGCCGCCTCCCGCTGCGTGGCCGCGCCTCGCTGGGCGCGGCCACGGTCAGCCTGCGCCCGCTGCTGCCCCTGCTCCCCGGTCATCGCCTGCGCCTGCCGGGTGCGCAGCGCGGCGGCCAGCGCGTCCTGCTGCTGCTGGTCGGTGGCGGCGGCTCGGCCCGACCTGGCCGCGACGGATCGCTCGCTGGCCGCGGTCCCTTCCTGCGCCCGCCCGACGCTGGCCTTCTGCTGCTCGGCGGTGGCCGCGCCGACCGACTGCTCCGCTCCGGCCGTCGCCTCTTCCGCGCGCGTCTGCGCCGCCCAGGGCATCTGCTCGGCCTGCAGCTGCGCCCGGTTCGTCGCGTCGCTCACCCAGGTGTCGTCCACCTTCACCTGGTCGCCCTGCGGATCCGGCTCCTCGACCGGCTGCGGGTACAGGCGCGACTGGAGCGGCAGCGGCGCGGGAGCCGCGTTCGCCTCGGCCACCAGGTTGACGACGCGCCCGTATTCGCTCGACGGCAACCAGACGTGCAGCTTGGCCATCACCGCCGAGCTAAGGTCCGGGTCGTCGATCCGCGCCAGCTGCAGTTGCACCCGCTGCGACCGGTCCTCCGGGTCACCGCGCAGGCTCCGCAGCACGTCGGTCGCCGTCCGGATCGCCTGGGTCGCGGGGTCGAGCTTCTCGGTTCTCGGCTCCTGCGCATCCTCGGCGTCGGCGTGGATCCGCAGCTGAGAGAAGTCGTAGGCGGGCGGGCTGCTCCCCTGCTGGCTCAGCGGGTCCTGATCGAGCGACTGCTGGCCGGAGCGGAGGAGCTCACCGAGCTCCGGTACCCGCGGCGGCCGGGCCCGGGCCCGGCGCCGCTTGCGGCCCGATGACCCGCTCCGGTCACGCCCGCCCGAGCGGCCGCGGACCTGCGGACGCTCGGCGTGCGTGGCGGTGGG
>Ga0335075_10001370_pt1 | contig 40413 bp, 33 predicted proteins | sample Lox_Sample_24_FD_206723 | JGI IMG/M metagenome (GOLD analysis project Ga0335075, IMG submission 206723) | Soil microbial communities from Loxahatchee National Wildlife Refuge, Florida, United States - Lox_Sample_2.4 | ecosystem: Environmental > Terrestrial > Soil > Wetlands | place: USA...
CCATGATGCCTCCGCTTCGCCGGCAGCGTGGCCCCGCATCTACGACACGACCTTGCCCTCCGCGGTACCGCGGTATGCGCGGCAGGCCGTGAAACTGTCACCGGCCCGCGCGCCGGCCCCGCACGGAGGTCATGGCGGCGTGGGAGCAGCGGCGCGAGCCTTCGCGAGCGGGTGGTCAGGGGCGCGAGCCTTCGCGAGCGGGTGGTCAGGGGCGCCGCGGGATGGCTCGCCTGCCCACCGCGGCGATGATCTCCTCAGCGACCCGGCCGGCGGCGTCGGGACGGCCGAGTTGCCTGGCCCTGGCGGCCATGGCGCCGCGCTCGTCCGGGTTCTTGAGCAGCTGCATCAGCTCATCCCTGAGCCGCTCGGGTGTGGCATCGGGGCCGGTCAGCATCCGGGCGGCGCCCTCTGCCGCGAGGTAGGAGGCCGTGCGCCGCTGCTCGTCGCCGCCGGTGGGCACGAGGGGGATGAGGATGCAGGCCTTGCCCAGCCCGGTCAGTTCTGCCGTGGTGCTGGCACCGCTGCGGCAGATGACCACGTCGGCCGCGGCCAGCACGTCGGGAAGCTCGTCGTGGATGTAGTCGACGACCCGGTAGCGACGGGCGAGGGGCCCGGGCAGGGCCGCCGCGGCCTCGCGCGCCCTGGCGAAGCCGTATTCGCCGGACTGATGGAGCATGGAGCAGTACGGCAGCACGTCGGGCAGAATCCCCGCCACAAGATCGTTGACCTGGAGGGCGCCGGTGGCGCCGCCGGTCACCAGGACCAGCGGCGGCTGAGCGTCCGCTCCGTACCCGGCCACGCCGCGCATCCGGTCGCCGGCCAGCACTTCCGGCCGGACCGGGTTGCCGGTGATCACGGCCCGCCGGCGGGCCCGGGCCGGCAGGTGGCCGGCCGAGGACTCGTGGCTCAGCAGCACGCGGGTCGCGAGCCGGGCCAGGATCCGGTTCGCCAGGCCGACCGTGCTGGTCTGCTCGTGCATGACGAGCGGGCGGCGCAGCACCCAGGCGGCGACGCCGACCGGGACGCAGACGTAGCCGCCGGTGGACAGCACGACGTCCGGCCGGGTGCGCAGGACGATGCCGAAGGCCTGCAGCACGCCGAGCGGGATCCGGAACGCGTCAGCGACGTTCCTGGCCAGTTCCCGCGGCGTGGGTGAGCGGCGCAGCTTGCCCGTGGTGATCGCCCGGAACGGGATGTGCTGTTCCCGGCAGATCCTGGCCTCGAGGCCGCTGGCCACGCCGACCCACAGGAACTGCGCGCGCGTCCCGGACGCGGCGAACCGCGACTGGAGCGCCCGGATCGTGGTCAGGGCGGGATAGGTATGCCCCCCGGTTCCGCCCCCGGTGACGATGATCCGGATCCCCCGAAGGTTCTTCGCACTGTGGGCGCCCATGCCTTCCCTCGCCAAAGTGGCCGTCGGGGTCATCGTAGAGGCGGGCGTCCGGGATGCGCAGCGTGGCATCGATCACCCACGTCGCGACGGAGCCCGCATGGCCGCGCCGCTGCCAGACTGCCTGCCGCTGCCAGACTGCCCGCCGCTGCCAGACTGCCTGCCGCTGCCAGACTGCCTGCCGCTGCCAGACGGGCCGCCGCTGCCAGACGGCCCGCCGCTGCCAGACTGCCCGCCGCTGCCAGGCTGCCCGCCGCTGCCAGACTGACCTTGCCGGGACGAGAACGTGACGATCGCCACACGGCCGGTCCCGGCCGCCGCCAAGCCGCCGGGGAATACCCCGCAACGTTACTTAGTTCGCATCAAGCAACTAGCCCTCCCGCGGGCTGCCACCGAAAACCTGGTCACGGAGAACGCTCATGCCGCTTGCTTCCACGCACTACAAGTGGATCGCCCTGTCGAACACCACGCTCGGCATGCTGATGGCCACCATCAACGCCTCCATCATGCTGATCGCGCTGCCCGACATCTTCCGGGGCATCGGCGTCAACCCGCTGCAGCCCGGCAACACCAGCCTGCTGCTCTGGCTGATCATGGGCTACCTGGTGGTGACGGCGGTGCTGGTCGTCAGCTTCGGCCGGCTGGGCGACATGTTCGGCCGCGTCCGCATGTTCAATCTCGGCTTCGCGCTTTTCGCCCTGTTCTCGATCATGCTGTCGGTGACCTGGCTGCATGGGACCGCGGCGGCCTGGTGGCTGATCGGCATGCGCGTCCTGCAGGGAGTCGGCGGGGCGATGCTGATGGCCAACTCCAGCGCGATCCTCACCGACGCCTTCCCGGCCAACGAGCGCGGCCTGGCGCTCGGGCTGAACCAGGTGGCCGCCATCGCCGGCTCGTTCATCGGCCTGGTGCTTGGCGGCGTGCTCGGCCCGCTCGGCTGGCGCTACGTCTTCCTGGTCTCGGTGCCGTTCGGTGCGCTCGGGACGGTCTGGTCTTACCTGAAGCTTCAGGAGCGGGGCATCCGCCATCCGGCGCGGCTCGACTGGGCAGGCAACGTGACGTTCGCGGCCGGCCTGATCGCGGTCCTCGTCGGCATCACCTACGGCATCCAGCCCTACGGCGGGCACACGATGGGGTGGACCAGCCCGCTGGTGCTCGGCCTGATCGGCGGCGGCCTGGCGGTCCTGGCCGCGTTCTGCGTGATCGAGACCCGGGTCCCGGACCCCATGTTCCGCCTCGCCCTGTTCCGGATCCGCGCGTTCACCGCGGGCAACATGGCCAGCCTGCTGGCCAGCCTCGGCCGCGGCGGCCTGATGTTCATCCTGATCATCTGGCTGCAGGGCATCTACCTGCCGATTCACGGATACAGCTTCAGCGACACCCCGCTGTGGGCCGGGATCGCGATGCTGCCGCTGACCGTCGGCTTCCTGATCGCCGGGCCGGTCTCCGGCTGGATGTCGGACCGGTTCGGCGCCCGCCCGTTCTCAACCGGCGGGATGATCCTCGCCGCTGCCTCGTTCGGCCTGCTCCAGCTGCTGCCGGTCAACTTCGTGTACTGGCAGTTCGCCGGCATCCTGCTGCTGAACGGCATCGGCATGGGGCTGTTCGCCTCGCCGAACCGCGCCGCGATCATGAACAGCCTGCCGCCGGAGCGCCGCGGGGTTGGCGCCGGGATGAGCGCGACGTTCCAGAACTCCGCCATGGTGCTGTCGATCGGCATCTTCTTCACGCTGATCATCCTGGGCCTGGCCTCGTCCCTGCCCAGCGCGCTCGGCCATGGGCTGGTCGCCCAGGGCGTGCCGAGCGCGGACGCGGCGCGGATCGCCGCGCTGCCGCCGGTCTCGATCATGTTCGCCGCCCTGCTCGGCTACAACCCGGTGCAGACCCTGCTCGGGAACGTGGTCAGTAAGCTGCCCCCCAGCCACGCGGCGTACCTCACCGGCCACACCTTCTTCCCTTCGCTGATCTCGTCACCGTTCCAGCACGGCCTGGACATCGCGTTTGACTTCGCGATGGCGGCGTGCCTGATCGCAGCCGTCGCATCGCTGCTGCGAGGCCGCAGGTACGTTCACGACGAGCTGCACGGCTCGCCCTCGCCCACGGCGGCCCGCGCGCAGGACCGCGGCGGGCTGCCGGAGCATGTCCCGGCCGGCGCCGTGGCCGCGGCCGACGACGGCAGCCGGCTGCGGGATCCCCGGAGGGCACCGGTCGCCTGGCACCCCGCCAGGCGCCGCTGAGGCCCCGCGGCCCCGCGGCCCCGCGGCCCGCGGCCGCTCAGTCGAACTCGGTCGGCAGGGATGGGTCACGGTGGTGTGCCAGCGACCGCTCGAGCTGGCGGTGGTTGACCCGGCTGAGCGACAGCGGCGGCAGCGCGCGGAAGCCGAACCAGCCGATGTCAAGCGTCTCCAGCGGCGCCGGCGGCTGGACGGCCCCGCCGCTGCGGCAGAGGAAGAAGAGCTTGTACACGTGCACCGGCAACGGCGGCGGGTTGCGCTGCACTTCGCGATCCCAGCAGGCGATCAGCTTGACCACGGAGCTGTGGTGACCGGTCTCCTCCAGGATCTCCTTGGTGACCGCGGTTGCGGGCGAATCACCGGGATCGGCCCAGCCGCCAGGCAGCGACCAGCGTCCGTCGGTCTTCTCCCGGATCAGCAGCACCTGCTCGTGATCGTCAAAGATCACGCCCCGGACGTCGATCTTCGGCGTCGCGTAGCCGGAGTCACGGCCCAGCTCGACCGCGAGCTCGTCGGCCGGACGGCCGCTGACCGCCGACAGCAGCTCTGCCGCCAGCCGGCTGAGCTGGCGGTACCGGTCAAGGTCGTAGGGGTCAGCGGCGAACGTAAGCCCGTCCTGCGCAAGCGCGGAGAGCCTGATCCCGATCCCGCGCACCGTGTCGGCAGCTGTCGTGGCCACCCGGGCATTATTGCGGCTGAGTCTGCGTGGCAGCGCCCGACCCGCCGCGTGCCGCGGTGCCGACCGGACGTCCCGCGTGAGCCGTCGGCTCAGCCCAGTCCGCCAAAACCGCCCGACGGTGTGGCCGGACCGAGCGGCTGCAGGCGGCTCGCCCGGTGCTGCGCGATGAGCCGCTGCACTCCGAAGCTGACGGCCAGGTACAGGACCACGGTCGCGGTACCCACGTCATTGCCGTCGTGTCCCCGCGCCACGAGCGCGTCGTAGCCGAGGTGCCCGCCCAGGGCGATGACCCACAGCACCGCGGTCAGCCAGTTGCCCTTGGACCAGACCTGGCCGTCCTGCACCCAGAGCCGGACCGTGGAGGCCCGCAGCACGCCGAATACCGCGGCGAGCACCAGGCTCCCGCCGAGCGCGGCGTAGGTCCGCGTGCTGCCGTGGTACTTCTGCAGGTACCCCACGGTTTCCACGACGCCGACAACGGCCAGGATCGCGATCAGCCGCAGCCCCCCAGCGTTGATCGGGCGGGCACGCAGCTGCCGGTAGATCAGCAGGCCGAGAACGGCCACGCCGATGACGATCTCGAGGGCCACGGTTGCCTCCTCGGGGAGCTGCGGCGGCCAGCCCGGCGCGCCGCGCACCGCGTCCCGTGCGGTGCTCTTTCAACCTAAGGCGGCACGGCCCGGCGCCGTTATGCTGTCCGTCCTGACCCGCCCATGACAGATGTCATGCCATCGGCGGCCGCCGGCGGTCAACCGAATTCCGCCGCCGCAGCGATGAGTTCGCGGCTCCGGGCGGGTCTGCCGATTATGCATTCGCCGATTCGGGCCGGGTGCAGGTAGGTTCGTTGTCCGGTGCGGCAGGCCGCCGGCCATTCTGGGGGTGGACGCAGTTGTCAGCTGACCGTCTCGGGCCAGCGGTTCTCGTTGAGGGTCTCACCAAGTCCTTCGGGGACGTGCGAGCCCTTCGCGGCATCGACCTTTCGGTGCCCCGCGGGACCGTGCTCGGCCTCCTCGGGCCCAACGGAGCAGGGAAAACCACAGCCGTGCGGATCCTGACCACGCTGCTGCGCCCGGACGGGGGCCGGGCCATGGTCGAGGGTTACGACGTCGTCAGGCAGGCCGCGGCGGTGCGCCGGTCGATCGGGCTGTCCGGGCAGTCCGCGGCGATCCAGGAGGAGCTCACCGGGCGCGAGAACCTGGAGATCGTCGGGCGGCTGTACCACCTGCGCTGGCCGGACGCGCGCAGCCGGGCGGCCGAGCTGCTGGAGCAGTTCGGCCTGAGGGACGCTGCCAACCGGGCGGCCAAGACCTACTCCGGCGGCATGCAGCGCCGGCTGGACCTGGCCGCGAGCCTGGTCGGCCGGCCGAAGGTGCTGTTCCTGGACGAGCCGACCACCGGCCTGGACCCGCGGTCGAGGCTGGGCATGTGGGAGATCATCAGGTCGCTGGTTGCCGGCGGGACCACGCTGCTGCTCACCACTCAGTACCTGGACGAGGCGGACGAACTCGCGGACGAGATCGTCGTCATCGATCACGGCCAGGTCATCGCCGCTGGCACGTCCGAGGAACTCAAGGGACGTGTCGGCGGGGACGTGCTGGAGTTCACCGTGCCCGACCGGAACCGCCTCAGCAATGCGGCCGACGCGATCATCCAGGTCGGCGAGGGGGAACCGCACGTCGACAAGGAGACCGGGGTGATCAGCGTGGGGGTCGGCGGCCGCGGCTCGGACGCCTTGATCGACGCCGTGCGCAGCCTGGACAGCGCCGGCGTGCAGACGCAGGGGCTGGCCCTGCGGCGGCCCTCGCTCGACGACGTGTTCCTGGCTCTGACGGGGCACGCGGCCGAGGAAGACGGGGAACCCGGCGGATCCAAACGGAGCCGACGGCGAGGCCGCTCCGCCCGCCGGGACTCCGCGAAGGCGGTGTCGTCATGACCGCCGCCGCGCCGGCCGTGGCCGGCGCCCCGATCGCGCCGAGCGGGCCGAGCCTGTTCACGCAGGCCCACTGGGCGGTGACCGACACGCTCACGATCACCCGGCGCAACCTGCTGGTCTGGATGCGGGTGCCCGCGTACATCATGTTCACCGTGATCCAGCCGGTCATGTTCGTGCTGCTGTTCCGCTACGTCTTCGGCGGCGCGATCAAGGTCCCGCACGGCAGCTACGTCAACTTCCTGCTGCCGGGGATCATCGGGCAGACCGCGGCGTTCGCCACCTTCGGCACGGCCATCGCGCTAGCCCAGGAGCTGCAGAAGGGCGTCATCGACCGGCTGAAGTCGATGCCGATGGCGCGCTCCGCGGTGCTGGCCGGCCGGCTGGTAGCCGACACCATCCGGATGTTCGTGACGATCGTGATCGTGGTCGGGGTCGGCTACGCGGTCGGCTTCCGGTTCTCCAACGGAGCGGGCCTGGCCGTCGCCATGGTCGCGCTGGCCACCGTGTTCGGGCTCGCCATCTGCTGCATCGCCGCCTTCACCGGCCTGGCCATCGGTGACGAGGAGTCGGTACAGGCGTTCGGGCTGATCTGGCTGTTCCCGCTGACGTTCCTCAGCTCGGCGTTCGTTCCCATCCATTCCATGCCGGGCTGGCTTCAGGCCTTCGCCAACAACCAGCCGGTCACCTACGTCATCAACGCCATGCGCGCGATGGCGCTCGGCGGCCCCATCGAGCCCAGCCTGTGGAAGAGCGCCGTCTGGCTGGCCGGGATCTTCGTCGTGTTCGCTCCGCTCGCCGTGCGCGCCTACAAGCGCGCGAGCTGACGGGCCCGGTCAGGAGGTCGCGCCGGGGTCCGGGATCGAGGCCGCGTCAGAGCCGGAGGTCGCGCGCCCGCTCGTGGACCCGTGCCGCGACCGCCAGACGGTGCGCACCGCGGCGAACCCGAGCACGCCGGCCGGCGGGAGCGTGACCAGGGCCGGGAGCTGGTAGCGCCAGGAGAACTCCAGCACGTCCGGCACCAGCAGCAGGGTCGCGGCCATGGCGGTGAACAGCAGGCAGCCCAGGGCCAGCTGGCGGCCGCCGGGCGTTCGGGCCCTGCGGAACAGCGCCAGCACCGAGCCGGCGATGCCTGCGAGCGTGAACAGGGCAAGCAGCGGCCCAGGGGTGTAGCCGCCGTCGAGCTGGTAAGCGCGCAGGAAGGCCGCGACCGGCCGGTCGACCTGAGCCCGGCCGCCGTAGGACGGGGAGAGCTTGCGGAAGTGGAACGGGCTGAACCCCCGGTACTGCACGCCAACGACGATCACATTCCCGCGGCCCAGGGTCACCCAGGGCGGGTAGGTCGGGTACCTGGTCTGGAACTGCCAGCGGGAGATCGGCGTGACCGACTCGATGGGCTGGCGGGTCAGGGCGAACAGCCGCACCGAGTCCCGGGCAACCGCTGCTGCCACGCGGAGGGGCTGCTGGTGCTCAACCGCCGAATCCAGCTCGTTGATCAGCCTGGTCCGGTTCACGCCCGGCGGGATCGGCGCCGAGTGCAGCGGCGACTGCTTGGTGTGCTCCAGCCAGTCCGGGCCGTGTGCCTGCTCGGCAGGGGTCGGGCAGAGCGGCCGCACGTCGGCCGGCAGCTTCAGCGTGGCGCAGTCGGCCGCCGAAGCGAGCCGGCCGCTGGTGCTCTGCGCGCGCGCCACCCAGAAGTGCCCGGTCTTGGCGTAGGAGAGGCTGCAGTAGGCGAGGACCGGCACCGCGAACGCGAGCAACAGGACGAGGCCCAGCTCGGCCGCGCGCCGCAGCCCGCCGGCGGCGGCGAGCACGAAGACCAGGGCGGGCACGATCAGGATCTCGCCCGTCGCCCTGACCGCCGCCGACGAGCCCAGGATCAGGCCGGCCGCGATCACGAAGGGCATGGTCAGCGCCGGGCGCCAGAGCAGCACGGCCAGGCCGGCCACGACCATCGCGCCGAACCACACGTCCGGCATGATCATCTGTTCCATCTGCAGCTGGTAGGCGTCCAGCAGCACGGGGGCGGCCGCGAGGGCCGCCAGCCACCGGCCGGCGCCCTGGCGCAGCACCACCGCGTAGATCACGATGGCAACCGCGATCCCCAGCAGGTGCTGGAGCAGCGCGATCGCGCTCAGGTTGCCGACCGTGAGGAGCACGGCCTTGTACCCGAGCGGGTCGGAGCCCGGCGACGCACCGTACAGGTACTTCAGGGTGTCGACGTAGATCAGTGCCGGGCGGTAGGCGAGCTCGGCCGCCGCCCGCAGCAGCAGCCCGGCGGCAGCCAGCAGGCAGATCAGCCAGTGCCGGCGCACCACGGCGCGCAGCCGGTCCTGCCACGGCTCGCTGGCAGGCTCCTCGGCGGCCGGCCGCGCGGTCTCCGGCGCGGGCTGCGGCTGCTGCGGGACCCCTGGGGACCGGATGGACTGCGGGAGGCGGATGCGCACCCGCCGGTTCCGGGCTCCCCCCAGGCGGGTGGCCTGAACAGGCTCGGCGGCGCCACCGGCAGGGGTCATGGACATCGGTTCAAAGCCCATCGTGCCCACGGCCCTCCACGGAAGCTTGTTCGCACAGTATTCGGGAACTTGACCCAACAGTTTGCCCGGATGTTTCGCGGCTGTTGCCTGGACGGCAAACAATCCGCGAGGAGCACCCTGCCATATAGATTAAAGATGTGACATCACGCCCCCACTCCCGGCGGGCCTTCCTGGGCTGGGCCGCCGCCGCGGCCGCAGCGCCCGTCGCCGTGATCGCAGCCGTGAAGGCAGCGCAGTCCGGAAAGTCAGCGCCGCCGGCCCGGCCGGCGCACGCCAAGGCTGCGCGTACCGTGGCACGAAGCAAGCACGTCAGCGAGAACAACCTGCCCGGCGACCCGAACTGGCAGATCAGCCAGCTCGGCGCGGCAGACGCCATGATCGGCTACGCGGGCCAGTACAGCGTGCTGCCGGGCGAGCCCATCACGCTGTACGCGTCGACGACCGCGCGCTCGTTCACCGTGAGCGCGTTCCGGATGGGCTGGTACCGCGGCGACGAGGCGCGGCTGCTGTGGCAGTCGGGAACGGTGCGCGGGCACCAGCAGAACCCGGCGACCCTGACTCCGGTCACCAACACCATCCAGACCGACTGGGATCCGTCGCTGACGATTCCCACCGACGACTGGCCGGAAGGCTCCTACCTGCTCCGCATGGACGCCGAGTCGGGCGCGCAGCGGTTCGTCCCGGTCACCGTGCGGTCGGCCAGCACCGCGGGCAAAGTGGTGCTCAAGAACTCGACAGCTACCTGGCAGGCCTACAACACCTGGGGTGGCTACGACCTGTACAACGGCCCGGGCGGCCTGTCCGACTATGACAACCGGTCGCTGGTGGTCAGCCTGGACCGGCCGTACGACGCCGACGGCGCGTTCATGTTCCTGGCGCACGATCAGCCGCTGATCCAGCTCGCCGAGCGCATCGGGCTGCCGCTCGCCTACGTCACCAGCATGGAGATCGCCACCGAGCCGCACCTGCTGGACGGGGCCAGCGCCCTGTTCTCGCTCGGGCACGACGAGTACTGGACGCCCGCGGAACGCTGGTCGGTCACCGCGGCCAGGGACGCGGGCGTGAACATCGCGTTCCTGGGCGCGAACTGCTGTTTCCGGCGGATCCGCCTGCAGGGCAGCAGCCTGGGCGCCAACCGGCAGGTCGTCTGCTACAAGACCAGCTACATGGAAGACCCGCTGTACGGCAAGGACAATGCGCTGGTCACCAACGACTGGCGGGAGCCGCCGGACCCGGACGCCGAGTCGTCGATGACCGGCACGCTGTACGAGTCCAACCCGACCAACGCCGACTATGTGGTCGCCACCCCGGACGCCTGGATGTTTGCAGGGACCGGAGTCCAGAAGGGGACGAGCTTCCCCGGCATCATTGGCATCGAGTACGACCGGGTGAACCCGGACTGGCCGGTCGAGCGGCCCATCCAGGTCCTGTCCCACTCGCCGCTGACCTGCCGCGGCGTGAACAGCTACTCGGACTCCGCCTATTACACGCACGCCAGCGGCGCCGGGGTGTTCAACACCGGGACGATGCGCTGGGTCGGCGCGTTCCAGCCCTGGCGATACTCCGAGTTCGGCGTCAGCCGGCGAGGCGCAGCCTTTGTCAAGCGCGTCACGGCCAACGTGCTGCGCGCGTTCGCCGACGGCCCCGCGGCCAAGAAGTACCCGGCGCAGGACAATCTCGACGCGATGCAGGAGTGGGCGGGCGACCCGATCGCCGCACAGCACAACCTCTGGCCGCCGGTCGTGCTCTGACGAGGCCGTGCCCCGGGCGCGCCGGCGCTAGGCGGAGGCCGGCGCGCCGGCTGGCCCGAGCCCGGCCACCGCGATGTCGCTGGCGGCCAGGAACCGGGCAAACGACCGGTCGGCCGACGGGTCGCCGATCGTGTCATGAGCGCTGCGCGCGGCCAGGGAGGGCAGCGAGCAGCCGGCCGCACTGGCGCCGAGCATCGCCGCGCCGTGGCAGGAAGGCTCCTCGTCCGCGATCTTGAACGCGCGGCCGAGGATCTCGCGCAGCGCGGTCCGCCACGCCGGATGGCCAGCCATGCTCCCGCCGACTGTCACCTCGGCATACAGCGTGCCCGCCGCCTGCTCGGCGTGCGCGACGACGTTGCGCACGGTCCCGGCAACGCCGCGCAGTGTGGCCCGGGACAGCTCGGCGGCGCCGGTAGCGGTCGCCAGGCCGATCAGCACGCCGCGGGCACCAGCTTCCCAGAGCGGTGCCCGCTCGCCGGCGAGGTAGGGCGCGAACACCGGCGTGGCCGCCGGGTCCGCCCGCTCGCTCAGGTCCATCAGCTCGGGCACGCCCAGGCCGGTGAGCGCCGCCAGCCAGTCGAGCGCGCTGCCGCCGTTCTGCGTCGGGCCGTAGCAGAGCGCGAGCGGCGCCACGCTGGCGGGGACGTTCAGCAGGCCGGAGCCCGAGCGGCCGGCCGCGCCGGTGCCGGGGGCGAGCGAGACGCCGGCGATGCAGGACGTGCCGAGGATGGCGAACGCGCGGGGCCGCTCGAACACGCCGAGCGCGAGCATTCCGCCGAGGGCGTCGCTCCAGCCGACGGACACCGGTACCCCGGCCGGGATGCCGAAGCGCGTGCTCGCGTCCGCGGCCACGGCGCCGCGTGGCTCCCAGGGCTCGGCCGTCGGCGGGCACACGCCCGGATCCCAGCCCGCCGCGCGCAGGATGGCGGCTGCCGGCGCGCCGGTGAGGACGTTGCAGATTCCCTTGCTCGACCAGCGGTCGGACGCGGGCGAGCCGGTCAGCGCCATCCCCACGAAGTCCTTGGCCTGCAACACCCAGCGGGTCGCCGCGCGGGCCTGCGGCCGTCGCCGCGCGAGCCAGGCAAGCTGGGCGGGTGGATAGCCGGGTCCCCAGGGCAGCGACGTGCCGAGCAGCTCGGTGGAATCACCGAACCGGGCCGCGAGCTCGGCGGCCTCACCGGTGGCCGCCGAGTGCTGCCAGGTAAGCGCCGGCCCGGCCGGGTGCCCGGCCTCGTCGACGAGCACCGTGGTCGGCGTCAGCCCGGTGAGGCCGACCGAGCACACCCGCGCCCGCTGAGGTTCCGGAAGCTGGGCCAGCGCCGCCTGCGTGCCGTCCAGCCAGTCCAGGCTGTCCCGCTCGCCGCCCGCGTCGGCCGGCAGCGCCACCCGCGACCGGGCGGATACCCGCCCGTCCGGCTCGACCAGCACGGCCTTGACCGCCGAGGTGCCGACGTCGATGCCGACGTGACAGGGGGGTACGCGCGGCCGGCTCACCGCTGCACCCGTGCGCCCGCCCCGCGCACCAGCGCTGCCACTTCGGCCTTGGTGGCCATGGACGTGTCCCCCGGGGTGGTCATGCTCAGGGCGCCGTGCGCGGCCCCGTACTCGACCGCCATCGCGGGGTCGCCGGTCTCCATCAGGCCGAAGATCAGCCCGGACGCGAAGCTGTCCCCGCCGCCCACCCGATCGAAGATGGCCAGCCCGGGCCGGTACGTGGCCTCGTAGAAGCGGCCGTCGGCCCAGGCGATCGCGCCCCAGTCGTTGACCGACGCGGTCGTTGCCGTGCGCAGCGTCGTGGCCACGACGCGGAGCTGGCCGAACTCCTGGGTGACGCTCGCGATCATCTTCTGGAAGTTGCCGGCCTGCAGGTCGGCAAAGTCCGGCCCGGTGGCCGGCACGTCGAAGCCGAGCGCGGCGGTGAAGTCCTCCTCGTTGCCGAACAGCACGTCCGCGTGGCGGACCAGGCTCCGGTTGACCTCCTGGGCCTGCTGCTGCCCGCCGTAGTCGGCCCACAGGCTGGGCCGGTAGTTCAGGTCGTAGGACACGACCGCGCCGTGTCGCCGGGCGGCCCGCATGGCCTCCTCCGCCACGTCGGGCGTGCTCGGCGAGAGCGCGGCGAAGATGCCGCCGGTGTGGAACCACCGCGTGCCGGTGGTCCCGAAAATATGCTCCCAGTCCACGTCCCCCGGGCGCAGCTGGCTCGCGGCGGTGTGCCCGCGGTCCGAGACGCCGAGCGCGCCGCGGACCCCGAAGCCCCGCTCGGTGAAGTTGAGGCCGTTGCGGACGTGCCGGCCCGCGCCGTCACTGCGAACCCACCTGACCTGCGAGACGTCGACCCCGCCCTGCAGCATCAGGTCCTCGATCAGGCGGCCCACCGGGTTGTCGGCCAGCGCGGTGACGATCGCGGCGCGCAGGCCGAAGCAGCGGCGCAGCCCGCGCGCCACGTTGTACTCGCCGCCGCCCTCCCAGGCGCGGAAGCTGCGGGCGGTGTGGATGCGCACGTCGCCGGGGTCCAGGCGCAGCATCACCTCCCCCAGCGCCACCAGGTCGCAGCGGCAGCCTTCCTGGGGGCGGATCTGCAGCCCGGGCATGGGTCAGGCCCCGCCCGCCAGCGACACGGCCTGCTTGGCGAGGCGGGTCACCTCTGCGTAGTTCCCCGACGCCAGCAGGTCGGGCGCGACGACCCAGCTCCCCCCGACCGCAAGCACGCAGCTGAGCCGCAGGTAGTCGGCCATGTTCCCGGCCGTGACGCCGCCGGTGGGGATGAAGCGCATCATCGGGAACGGGCCTGCCAGCGCGCGCAGCGCGGCCGGCCCGCCCATCGTCGCGGCCGGGAAGAACTTGACCACCCGCACGCCGTCGTCGAGCGCGGTCCCGATCTCGGTCGCCGTCACCGCCCCGGGAATCACCGGAACCGAGCGGTCCTGGCAGGCGCGCATGACCCTGCCGCGCAGTCCCGGCGTCACGATGAAGCGGGCACCCGCACCGATGGCCCGCTCCGCCTGATCCTCGCCGAGCACCGTGCCGGCCCCGACGAGCATGTCCGGGTCCTGGCTCATGATCCGGACCGCCTCTTCCGCCGCGTCGGTGCGCAGCGTGACCTCGGCGCACGGGAGGCCGCCCGCCTTCAGCGCATCGGCCAGCGGCCCGGCCTGCGCCGCGTCCTGAAGGGTGATCACCGGGATCAGGCGCACCGCGGCGAACAGGCCGGCCACGCCCGGGCCAGGAGCGGTGCCGGTCATCCGGTCACCGGGACCGTGCTCGCGGCCCGGTACTCGGTGGCCGGCCTCCCGTAGGCGGCCTCGCGGAGCCCGGCGATGTACCCGATGGCGAACAGCCGGCCCAGGTTCGTGTAGCCGAAGCTGTCGTTGGTCTCGCCCTCGAGCGCCGGCACGTGGTCCGGGCGCAGCGGGCCGTCGAACCCCACGTCGTGGTAGGCGCGCATGCACGCGTACATGTCGGTCGGGCCTTCGTCGTGGAAGGTCTCAATGAAGTGCAAGCGGTCCCCGGCCACGTCGCGGAAGTGCACGAAAAAGACCTTCTTCAGGCTGCCGAAGTGGCGGATCAGCCGCGGCAGGTCGTCGGTCATCAGCGTGAAGTTGCCCTGGCAGAGCGTGATCCCGTTGGCCGGGCTGTCGACGGTCGTGATCAGCCGGTCGAAGGCCTCCGGCGTCCCCATGATCCGCGGCACCCCCCGGACCTCGGGGATCGGCGGGTCGTCCGGGTGCATGGCGATCCGCACGCCCGCGCTCTCGGCCACCGGCACCACCGCGCGCAGGAAGTACTCCAGCGCGTCCCAGAGCTGCTCGCGGGAGATGCTGCCCGGCTCGGCGAGCGGCGGCGGCTGCCGCATCACCGCGTCGTCGTAGCCGGTAGAGATCGCTCCGCCGCGCAGCTGCACCGTGCGGTCGGTGCGGGCCCAGGCCGTGACCGCGTGCCAGTTGTAGCAGAGCACCGGGATGCCCAGTTCACCCATGGCCCGAATCTGCGTGCACAGGTAGTCGATCTGCTCATCGCGGCGCGGCCCGCCGAGCCGGGCATCGTCCAGCGGCGGCCCGTCTTCGATCACCTTCAGCGTGAGCCCGTACTCGCGATAGCCCTCCTGCAGCCGCCGCAGCGCCGGAAGCTCCCACGGCCGTTCCCCGGCCGGCGGGACGACATAGGGCTCCGGCACCCATTCCTGCGAGCCCGCGCCCTTGGGCCAGCGCCACATCTGCTCGCCGCCGTCCAGCAGAGTGACGACTTCTTCCACCCCGGCTTGCCGCACCAGCCGCCACAGCGGTCCCGGCGTGGGGGTAAGCAGCTCAGTGATCTTCAGCACCGTTCAGTCCTCCTCGGCTCACGCCGCCAGGCTTCCGCTATCGCTGCTCGCCGGGCGCGCTCAGCGCCACCCCCGCGAGCAGGCCGCCGTCCACGCGCAACTCGGCACCGGTGACGTAAGACGCCAGCGGGCTCACCAGGAACACGCACGCATCCGCGATCTCGGCGGGCTGGCCGACCCGGCCGATAGGGTGTCCCGAGCCCCACGTGCGGATGACGCTGCCCGGGTCCTCCGGGGAGATGTCGCGCGCGGACGCGCGGAGCATCGGCGTGTCAACGGAGCCAGGCAGCACCGTGTTGACCCGGATTCCCTCGTGGGCGTGATCCACCGCCATGGCCCGCGTCATGGCGGCGATCGCCCCCTTGCTCGCCGTGTAGGCCACCACGTTGCGCTGGCTGGCCACGGCCTGTCCCGAGGAGATGTTCACGATCGCCCCGCCGCCGCCCCGGCGCATCAGCGGCACCGCGTGCTTGGCCAGCAGGAACATGCTGCGCACGTTGACGGCGAACACCTCGTCCCACATCTCCGGCGACGTGGTCTCGACCGTGCCGTAGCGCTGGATGCCCACGGAGTTGACCAGGGCACCGATCGCCGGATGGCGGCCGGCGACGCCCTCGGCGAACGCGGCCACCTGATCTGCGTCCGAGACGTCCGCCACGTGACCGCTGACGTCCAGGCCGCGAGCGCGGAGCGCCCGCTCGGTGTCCGCGACGGCCGACTCGTCGATGTCGGCGAACTCGACCACCGAGCCGTGCTCCGCGAACCGGGTCACGACCGCCTGGCCGATTCCTGAGCCCCCGCCCGCCACGACCGACACCAGGCCCTCGAGCAGGCGGCTTCCGTTCTCGTTCAGGATCCTCACCTCATCACGCGAAGTTGGCTTCCACGACGCCGAGCGCGCCGAAATCCGCGCGCACCGTGTCGCCGCTGGCGGCGAAAAGATGGCCGGTGCAGGTCCCGGTGCTCACGACCTCGCCGGCCCGGACGTCCCGCCCGTGCTCCCGTGCCCAATTCAGCAGCCAGGTGAGGCTGGTCAGCGGGTTGCCCATGGCGGCGCTGGTGACGCCCGACTTGATGTAGCAGCCGTTGAGGGACACGTCCATGGTCACGGCGGCCAGCGCGATCTCCTGCCAGTCGCGGACCGGCGTCCCGTGGACCAGCGCCGCACCGCCCCCGTTGTCCAGGCACGAGCCAAAGTAGCTGCTGGCCCCGTACCAGTCCGGGAACACCATGTCCCCGATCTCGATCACCGGCACGACCGAGTCGACGCCCGCCCGGGCATCGGCCTCGGTGTAAGGCTCCCATCGGGCCGGGAAGTCTTCCGACAGGAAGAACGCGAGCTCGCACTCGCAGTTGCGGTAGTTGATGAACACCTCCGGCGGCAGGCTGGCGCCGCTCGGGAACACCGTCCCGCGGTAGAGGACACCGGGGCACGGCCCGGGAAGGCCCTCGGCGCGGCGGATCTCCGTGCTGGCTGCGCCGACCTTCCAGCCCGCTCCGGGCCGGCCCAGCGTGTCGTCGAGCGTCAGCAGGACCCGCATCACCGAGGCCCAGTCCCTGGTCCGCAACGGCTCCGGAAGCTCCTCCGCGTGCCGTTCCCGGCGTCCCCTGGCGATGATCGCCACGACCTCGTCGGTCTCACGGTCGCTGAGCGCGCTGGTCCGGGCGACCGGCACCGCCGTGCCGGGCTCCGTCGGGCCGTAGACCGGCCGGCCGCGCTCGCCGTATTCCTTCCGTTCCACCTTCGCCTCTCATCAGGCATGCGGCGCTAAGCCCCCGTGCCGGTCCAGCGGTTATGAAGCCCAGGCGCCCAGTGCGCCTTGGGAACGTTGAAAGCAGCGGTCAGGACGCGGCCGCTGCCGGAGAAGCCCGCCCGAAGCGCTGTAGCGCGGACCTGAAGTGCGCGAGCATCGCGTTGCGCGATCCGCCGACGTCCTTGGCCTTGATCGCGGCCACCAGATTCTCGTGGTGCCGCTGTATCTCGGCCCATTCGTCCCGGGTCGCTATCTTTCCCCCGGCGGTCATGGTCTGGATTGCCACACGCCGCAGGGCGTCCGTGAAGGCGGACAGCAGCGCGTTATGCGCGGACCGCGCGATCGTCAGGTGGAACTGAAGATCGAGGCCGGCATACCGGTCGGCGTCCAGCAGGGCCTCACGCATCTCCCCTACCAGCCGCTCCAGCTCATCCGCCTCCGCGTCGGTGCGGTTCTCCGCTGCCAGGCTGGCCGCTTCGACTTCCAGGCCCTCGCGCAGCTGCAATACGCCCAGGGTGCTGACTCCCTGGATGGTCACAGCCCACTCCAGCAGCGTGGTCAGGCCGTACGAACCGACCGGGCAAATCGTGGTTCCCTTGCCGTTGGCGGTAACCAGGACGCCGAGTGCCGTCAGCGAGCGGATCGCCTCGCGGACAAGCGGCCGGCTCACGCCGAGCTCCCGCGCCAGCGTCAGCTCAGCGGGCAGCATGTCGCCGGGCTTGAGGTCATTCTCCTGAATGTGCTCCACAATGGCGCGAGTCACCTGGTCCCCCAGTGTGGTTTTGACCAGCCGCCTGTGGTGTGACTGTTCAGTCACCGACTCGCCTTCCTTGCCCGCGAGACACTTTACCCATTATCACGCACATTAGAGGACAACCTGTCTGGCTGTCAAGCAGGATGTCATTCCAGGGATCCAAGGGAACGCAGTACATTCGTGAGTTCTTGGAGATGTTCCGGCGACAGAGCGGCCAGCGGGGGCACCGGCTCTCCGATGCCGGAGCCTATGAGCAGGTTCAGCGCGGCCTTCATGACCGAGAACCAGTGTGGTTCGTCTCCCTCGCCGATGCCGCCGAACTCCAGCCTGACCAGCGGCAGCAGGCGCTGCCATTCCTCGCGCGCGGCCGCGAGATCCCCCGCGAGGGCGATCGCCTCATACAGCCGCCGCGCGGCGCGCGGGGCGATGCTCGGGATCCCCGAGATCCATCCGTGCGCACCGTAGCAAAGGCCCTCGAACGCGACCGTGTCGACGCCGACGTAGACCGTGAGGTCCTCGCCGCCGCCCTGCACCAGGTCGAAGATGGTCGCGGCCGCCGAGTGGGAGAACTTGACCCCCGCGAGCACGCCTTCCTCGTGCAGCTTGAGTATCTCGTCCGCGCGCAGTTCCATCCCGACGTTGATCACGTTGTGATAAAGCACGACCGGTATGCTCACGGCCGCGGCGACCGCCCGGTAGTGGTCCATCACCTGCGCGCGGGTCGGCACCATGTAGTAAGGCGGGACGATGAGCAGGGCGTCGGCCCCTGCCTGCTCCGCGTGCACCGAGAGCCTGACCGTGCCGGCGGTCGTGTAGTGGTGCGTCCCGGCCAGCACCGGCGTGCGCCCGCCCACCGTGTCGATGGCCGCCTCGAGCAGCCGCTGCCGGTCGGCTATCTCCAGGGCCGTGAACTCGCCCGAGCTGCCCAACGGCGAGATCCCGTCAACGCCCTGCTCGAGGAGCCAGTCGATGTGCAGGCGCACCTTGTCGAAGGCAATGTCGCCATCGTCGCCGAACGGCGTGATGCTGGACGCCACGATGCCATGCGGCAACCTGCGGGACTGCTTTACATCAGGCACGGTCTGATCGCCCCTCGCCAGCGTCGTCGTAGGTTTCGAGCATGTCGAGAACTCCCTGGATGTATCCGAGCGCCAGGGCGCGGCCCCGGTGCCCGTAGGCGGAATCGTTGATCAGCGCGGGAGTATGGTCGTCGAGGATGAACCCGCTGAACCCCTGGGCACGCAGTTCCCGCAGGACTCTCGCCGGGCGGTAATTGCCCTCGCCGAGAAAGCACTCAACGAACGAGGGCACCGTTCCCTGCACGTCCCGGAGGTGCACATAGGCGATCTTGTCCCGGGGCGCGAGGTAGCGGATGGCGTCGAGCACCGCCTCCTCCCCGCCCATCTCGGACACGGTGCCCAGGCACAGCTCGATGGCGAATCCGGGCCCCGGGAAATGGTCGGCCGCCCGCTTCAGCGCGTCGACCGACCGGAATATCCTGGCCACGCCTCCCAGAGAGGGCACGGGGGGGTCGTCAGGATGCAGCGCCAGCCGCACGCCGGCTTCCTCGGCCACCGGGGCGAGCGCGCCGACGAAGTACTCGAACGACGCCCACATGTCCTCGTCGCCGCGCTCGGCGCGCAGGTCGAGCATGCCCCCGCGGATCCAGGTGTCTTTCTGGTCATCGGCCCGCAGGTCCCGCCGTGCCACATAGACAGCGCCGGCTGCCCCGCCGGTCGCGGCCGCGAGGTCGAAGCCGGACACCACCGCGTTTCCGCGCCCGACGGGCGCGAGCTGTGTCCGCCACACCGAGGCGGGCATCCAGTGGAAGCCGAGGATCGGGATGCCTGCGCTGCCGAGATTCCGGATGGTTTCGGCCAGGCTCGCGATCTCCTGGTCCCGGCCCTCCCGGCCCAGCATGGCGTTCTCGTAGAACTGGTTCGGGACGTTCTCGATCGCCTCGAGGCGCAGCCCGTGCGCCTCGATTCGCTCCCGGAGGGCGAGAAGGTCGGCGAGTTCCCAGCGCTCGTCGCCCGGCAGGTCCGGCGTGTTGAGCTGGATGCCGGCGGCACCGATCTGCCGGGCGAAGGCCAGATACTCGTCGGTTGCCCGGGCAGCCTGCCCGACCGCGATCCGCATCGTCATCCGTCCGCATCCCCCTGGGCCGCCATCGTGATGGCCCGTATCCGCATCCGGCCTTGCACCTGGTCGAAATAGACAGCGAGCACCGTCGCCGCGCCCACCGCGACAAGCTGCACGAAGGTGTTGATCCCGAGCAGCACGAATCCGTTCTCGAGCACGCTGATGATCAGCGCGCCGACCACGGTGCCGAGGATCGAACCTTCACCGCCGCTGAGCGGCGTGCCGCCGATGACCACCGCCGCGATGGCGATGAGCAGGTAGGAGCTTCCCGTCTCCGAGCTCGCGGTCTGGAAGTCACAGGCGCTGACGAACCCGGCCAGGCCGGCCATCAGCCCGGCTATGACGTAGAGGTACACGGTGAACCGCCGGACGGGCACGCCGGCCCGCACCACGGCCTCCTTGTTCGCGCCGATCGCGAAGATGTACCGGCCGAACCGCGTGCGCGCCAGCACGAACGCGAAGATCAGCACGCAGACGATCGTGAGCCAGACGATCCAGGCGACCACCGGGCCGTTGTTGCCGAACGCGAAGCTGGCCGGGGGCAGGGTTCCGATCGGGTACTTGACCGAAAGCAGTTCGGCCATGCCGAAGAACGCTCCCCAGCTGCCTAGCGTGACGATCAGCGGGCTGATGTTCAGGAACGAGATGATCAGCCCGTTGATCAGCCCGATGAGGCTGCCGACAATGGTCGTGATCACGCCGACGGCGAGGACGATCAGGGCCCCGTCGCCGTGGCCGTTGTACATCTTCGTCATCAGGATCCCGGCGGTGAGCGCCGAGAACGCCAGGTTCGACGCCAGCGAGATGTCGATGCCGCCGGAGATCATGACGAACGTCTCGCCGAGCGCGATGAGCAGGAAGAGCGACGTGCTCGACGTGATGTTCTGGAACGAGATGTTCGTGAAGAATCCCTGGCCGGTGACCCCGAACACGATGATCATCAGCACCAGGACGAGCACGACGGGCAGCCTGCCCCGCAGGCCGGCCAGTACCAGGTCGCGCGCCAGGGATGAACTGGGGCCCTGCCGCACCCGCTCGCGCACGGAGGTCATACCGCGGCCGCCGATCCGACCATGAGGCCAAGTAGCTGTTCCTCGGTCACGTCGGCGACGTCCATGGTGGCGACCACCCGGCCGGCCCGCATGACGACGATGCGGTCGGCAAGCTCCATGACCTGCGGAAGGTTGTGGGTCACCATGCACACGGTCGTGCGCCGTTCCACAAAGCCCCGGACCACCCGGGTGAATGCCGCGGTTTCCTTGGGGCCGAGCGCGGCGGTCGGCTCGTCAAGCAGGATCACCTGCGCCGAGAAGTACATCGCCCGGGCCAGCGCGACCGCCTGCCGCTGGCCGCCGGAAAGCCGGCGGACCGGCAGTTTCACGTCCGGGATCCCGATCCCGACCGCCTTGAGCGTCTCCTCGGCCGCGCGGCGCATCGCCTTGTCATCCAGCGTGGGGATGAGGCCGAGCCTGCGCTTGACAAGTTCCCGGCCGAGGAAGACGTTGCTGGCCACGTCCAGCGTGTCGGCCAGCGCCAGGTCCTGGTACAGCGACTCGATCCCCTGGCTCCGGGCCCGGGTCGGGCTGGTCAGGGTCACCGGCGAGCCGTCCATGATGATCTCGCCCTCGTCGGGGCTGACCACGCCGGAGAGGATCTTCATCAGCGTGCTCTTGCCCGCGCCGTTGTCGCCGACGATGGCGGTGAGGCCGACATCCAGGTCTATGTTGATGCCGCGGAGCGCCGCGACGCCCGCGTAGGACTTCTTGATGTTCTTAACGCTCAGCATCGGCTGGCCGGTCTGCTGGACTCAATGTTTTCCATGCCGTATCTGTCAGTTCCGGGCCCCGGCGGGGAGCCGGAGCTCTGGCTCCGGCTCCCCCGGCGGCGTTCTTGCGGAGGGACGAGCTTTCCGTTACGGGATCGTCGGGTCGTACGGTACGTCTTTGTACTGCGGGTCGTTGATGTTGGACGGCGTCAGCAGGATGCCGGGCGGCGAGACGCTCCGCACGATCTTCGACGAGTGGCCGGTGAGCGCGTCCATCACGTCCTGCACCGCGGTCACACCGACGTTGTAGGGCTGCTGCGCGACCAGCGCCTGGATGTCGCCGGCCTTCAGCGCGGCGATCTCGGCCGGCTCGGCGTCGATCGCCACTTCCTTGATCTTGCCGGCCTTGTGCGCGTCCTTCAGCGCGGTCAGCACGCCCACGGCGTTGAAGTCATCCACCGCGTAGATCATCGACAGGTTGGGATGCGACTCGATCAGGTCCGTGGCCAGGCTGTCCGCCTTCGAGACGTCGTCACCGGACACCTGCTGCGGCAGCAGCGACAGGCCCGGGCAGTTGGCCTTGACGTAGCTCTGGAACCCGGTCACGCGCTGCAGGTCCGAGATCACGGTCACCGAGCTGTTCAGGATCCCGACCTGGCCCTTGCCGTTCAGCAGCGCGCACGCCTCCTTGCCGGCCTGCGCGGACAGCGCGGTGTTCGAGGAGGTGATAAAGGACAGCGAATAGGGGGTGTTGTTCATGTCCCCTTCGGTCTCGTTCACGATCACCACCGGGATGCCGGCCTTCTTCGCCTGCGCCAGCGGCCCGTTGAACGTGTCGCCGGTGCCGTCCGCCGACAGGATGATCGCGCTGACGTGCTTGGCGAGCATGTCCTGGAAAAGCGGCACCTGGCTGGTGTAGTCAAAGGTCGGCGGGGCCTGCTCGGTAATCTTCGCGTGGTACTTCGCCGCCTCTGCCAGCGCGCCCTTCCACACGCTGTAGAAATACGGGTCCGCGTTGTCCCCGTTCAGCAGGGCTATTGTGTAGCTTTTCGAGCCGCTGCCGCTGCCGCTGCTGCTCGAGCCCGAGGACCCGCAGGCCGCGAGCCCGATGGCCAGCGCCGTAACCGCGAATGCGGCCAGGGTTCTCTTCGGCATGGCGGTTAGTCTTCTTTTGGGCATGGCACACTCTTCTTTCGTCCGGGAAACTCATCCTTTGAGCGAGAGCGAATTGCCGGTTCGCTCGCCTTACCTGCGCCAGCGCTGGTCCTGCATCAGCTGCGCACCCCTACCCCGAAGGCCCGGTGGCGGGCCTGTCCTGGTCACCGGGCGCAGGCAACCAGGCCGCTTCGAGCAGTCCCTCCCTGGCGAGCGCGTACAGGTGCGCTCGTGCCGTCGCGACAACCTGCGGTGTCACCGGCGGGTCTGTCCCTGTCAGCCTGGCGATGACGAGGCAGAGGTCTCGCGTGAGCACCGGGCCCGGAGCCTTCTGCCGCACGAGGTCGCGCGCGAGCGCCTCAGCCTCGTCGACGAAGTCCAGGCTGTCCTGGATGAACGCCAGCCCATCGTCCCGGCTCATCGGCGGGACGTGCGCCGGGCACAGCAGCGTGAACGGAAGGCCGGCCAGCCGGCGCAATCCCCGCCTGGTCTCGGCCACATCGACGTACATCGGGGCGAACACGTCGGCGCCGTCGCTGCTGCGGGTGCCGTGGCCCTGCACGGCATCCCCGGTGAACAGCGCGCCGGTCTGCCGGTCCAGGTAGGCGCAGTGGCCCCAGGTGTGCCCCGACGTCTGCACGACTGCCAGTTCGCGCCCGCGCCCCCCGACCTGCACCGTGTCACCGTCGCGCAGCATCAGGTCGACCGTCGGCTCGGGGACGCACAGCGCTTCGAGGTCTGCGCGCCCTGCGCGCAGGTCCAGCGTCCCCGGGTAGTCGTCCCAGCAGCGAACCCACTGCCGGTCGAACGACTCCACCCAGGGCACGTCCTCCAGCGGCGCCGCGACCCGCACGCCGGGCACCGCGTCGGCCCACGACCGCTGCCCGCCGGAGTGGTCCGGGTGGCCGTGCGTCGCGATCACCAGGTCCGCGGCGGCGGGGTCGAGGCCGGCCGCGCTCACCGCTGCGGCGAGGGTCGCCGTCCTGGTGCTGCGGACTCCCGGATCGATGAGCGCGAATTTCCCGCCGGAGGCAACGAGATAGCTCCACAATGGCGCGTTGCAGACCGCCGGATAGTCGGTTGGCAGCTGGAAGACACCGCCGCCGAGATCGGCGATTCCCTCCCGCGAGGCCGCGCCCGCCCCTGGCGCCCGCATTTCTAGCGGCTTCTTCCGGGAGCCGACAGGTGACACCGGCTCCTGCCGTGCGCGCGGGAAGCCCGCGGTGCGAAGTTCCTGCCTGGCCTCACCGGCCGCCACCTCCCAGAAAAGACGTCCCATCGCGTTTCAAAGCCACGGCATTCCGGGCTGCCGCTTTACGGGCAACTCGAAAGAGCAGCTGTCACGATCAGGCCGTGCCGGGATAACTACCGATCATCATTCTTTGACAGGCAGAAACATCCTCACGGGTCTTATCGCTGACTTCTGAGATGCGAGCTTCGATCCGTTTAGTGTTTCTTAGCACCTAAGGTGTCAGGCTGTCAAGCAGGTTTGTGGCCGACAGTCTGGCAGTCTGCTAGGTTCCTCACCGGACGCGCCCCGGGCGCGACGTCACAAGCTGTTCTCGGCCGCGAGGGCGCTGCCGAGGCCAGGCGCGGGCGCGATCCTGCCGAACAGGGTGGCCTGCAGCGCGTGATAGAGGTCCGGCTTGCCCTGCCAGGCGGCGTTGCCCGGGGCGTTCTCCGGGGTCAGCTCGTGCCGCCAGCTACCGAGCCTGCGGTCGAGCACGTAGAGCGCAGCGTGATCCCAGAACCGCTGGTACCAGCGATCGTAGGCGGCCTCACCGGTGGCCGCGTGCAGGTACGCCGCGGCGCCGATGGCCTCGGCAATGACCCAGTGAAAGCGTTCTGCCACGCAGACCGTGCCGTCCGTGCCGAGCGTGTAGCCGAATCCGGTGCGCTGGTCGTCCCATGCGTCCGACACTGCCCGGTCGAACAGCTTCCTGGCCGCGTCGAGCATCCAGGAACCTCCGGGCCCCGCTCGTTCCCGCAGCTGGATCAGCAGGCGGGCCCACTCGAGCGAGTGCCCGGGAATGGTCCCATAGGGCAGGAACAGGTCGCGCGGCCGGTCGGCGTTGAAGTCCGGCACCGGCCGCCAGCCGGAGTCATAGTGCTCGGGTACCCGCCAGCCGTCAGCAGCGGCGAAGTCACCGATGATCTGCTCGGCGATGCGCACCGCCCGGCCGGTGAAGCCCTCGTCGCCGGTGGCGTCGGCCGCCGCGAGGAAGGCCTCGGCCAAGTGCATGTTTGCGTTCTGGCCGCGGTAATCGCCGCACAGGGTCCAGCCCCGGTCCCACTGATCGACGTACAGGCCGCGTGGCTGGTCCAGCATCCTGGCGGAAATGACCTCGCTGGCCTCGCTGATCAGGCCACGGGTGTCGTGGCCGGCCTGCGCCGCCGTGCAGGCGGCCAGCAGCACGAACGCGTGACCGTATGCCTGCTTCCGGTCGTCCGCCGGGCCGTCCGGCCCGGCAGACGCGTACCACCCGCCGTGCCGGGGGTCGCGAAACAGGCTGTGCAGGCCGCGCAGCCCGTGTTCGACCAGCAGCGCACAGCCTGGGCGCCCGAGGAGGCTGCCGAGAGCGAAACAGTGCACGAGCCGCGCATTGACCCACAGATCCTTCGGCCGCTCGGTGACCGGCTGGCCGGCCTGGCCGAGCCAGAAGAAGCCCCCGCCGCTCCAGTCGGCCGCGTTCTCGTAGAACGCGAGGAGACGTTCAGCCTCAGCCCCGAGCCAGGCCCGGTGGCCAGGGCTGTAACGCCAGGCCAAGCTGATCTTCCATCTCGGCAGGCTAACACACGCCGGCCCGGGCGCCTGCGACGCCAAGGCCTGCCAAGACGTTGGTCAACGCCTGGTGCGCGCGGGACTGGCACCCGGCGTCCGGCCGCTGACGCCACACTCCGGCGGCGCCCCTGCAGCCGCCGTCCGGCATGCGGCCGGCAGGGCGGCGGTCAGGGCTGCTCGACCACCATCAGCGAGTGGCCGGTCGGGTCGCGCAGCCAGAACATCGGCGGCACCGGGCTGCCCATCCGGGCAACCTCGGCATCCACGTCCACCCCGCGCTCGGCGAGCGCGGCGTGCGTGGCGTCGATGTCGCCGGTGTACAGCGTGATCCCGGTCTCGACCGGCGCGACATCGCTGCCGGGCGGCGGCGGTGCCAGCGCGATCCCGGCCGTGCCCTCCGGCGGGTACACCTCGATCCACCGGTAGCCGCCGCCAAACGGCGTGTCCCTGCGCTTCTCGAACCCGAGCGACTCGTAGAACGCGATCGCCTTGTCCTGGTCGAGCGTTGGCACGCACACCAGGCCGATGTTCCGGATACCAGTTGGCGTGGTCGAAGCCATCGTGCACCTCCTGATGGTGAGTCGCAGCTAAGACCTGGGCGGCGCGGAAAACTCATCGGCCGGCTTCCGCCAGACCGACACGGCGAGCGCGACGCTGACCACGAACGCGAGCGCGGTCGCCAGGTTCATGCCCACCATGTGGCGGGTCGTCGAGATCCCGGCGAAGTACGCGGGCGGGATGAACGCGGCCACCGCGCAGGCCGTCATGCACAGGACCAGGGCCGCGGCGTCCCGGTGCCAGGCCCGCCGCTTCCGGGCGAGCGCGGCGGCGGCGAGGGCCGTCATCACCGCCCACAGCGGCAGGTACCACGCCAGCCCCAGGCCGGCCGGGAGCCTCTGCATGAGCCAGGTGACGACCGTGACCCGGGACTCCGGTGTGCCGGGCGGGCGCCCGGCCGAGGGCGGGTAGTCGCCGAGCGTCGTCACCCGGAACTGCTGGGCGAACTCGGCTGCCTGCTGCCCGATGCTGATGATCATGCCCGGGTGGGCGATCAGGAAGTGCGTGATGTTGCCATCGGTCAGCTTGTCTTCGTACCGCGGGTAGAGCGGGCTGTTGCGGACCGAGGTTCTGTCCCAGTAGTAGTCGCCCGCGTACCTGGCCCAGCTCGCGGGCAGCCCGAGCGCGCGCAGGTCGGCCCGCACGTTGTCGTGGCCGGTGACGATGTCGTCGAAGATCATGTCCACGGCCTGCACGTGGTGCAGGCGCGCGGCGTATGGGCTGGTGCGATCCCAGAGCAGGTAGCAACCGGTGAGCCCGGCCAGGACCAGGGCGACCGCGAACGCCGCGCCGACCTGCCGGGCGCGCAGCCTGGTGACCAGGCCGCGCAGCCCGCCGCCGGCCCCGGCGGGCCGGTCCGCGCTGGCGAGCACCAGGGTGACGCAGACGGGCGCGGCAAGGATCAGGTACTGCTCCTTGGACAGCACCGCGAGGAACCCGCCCAGCCCGGCCAGGGCCAGGCCGGCCAGGGTTTCGTGCCAGCCCCGGCCCAGGTACACCACACCGGCGGCGATGAGCAGCAGGCCGACCAGCGCGGCCGGCTCGCTGAACGGGCTGGCGTCGACGTCGAAGAACGCGGCGTCCGCCATGATCAGCCAGACGGCGGCCGCCACCAGCAGCTGGGCCCACAGCGGCAGCCGCAGGCCGGTGGCCAGGCTGGCGATGCCGACGGCGGTGAGCAGGCACATCAGCAGCCCGAGAGCGATCAGGTTCAGCGTGCCGGGCAGCCGCAGCACCGGCGTGAGCAGCCGCGCCACCTCCAGCGGCAGAAGCTCGGATGACGGGTAGGTGGGGAGCTTGCCGCAGGACGGGCTCGGCGCGTACGCGAAGTAGGCGAAGCGGAAGAACCTCGGGTCGCCGCGGGGCACGACCGGGCCCAGGTGCATGCCACGGCCGCACATCAGCCGGGGGCCGTCTTTGTTGTCGGCCTGCCCGACCGGCACCGGGACCAGGAACCGGACGAGCAGCAGCCCTAACGAGACGCCGAAGATCGACAGCCAGCGTACCGGCAGCCAGCCCCGGCGGGTGGCGGGGGTGGCGGGCCCGCCGGGGCTGGGTGTGGCAGGGCTGGGAGTGGCGTGAGCGGGAGTGCCGGGCACGGCCCCGGCGGGCCGGGTGCCCGGCGAAGCTCCGATCCTTTCGCTGTCGGCCATCGGACGACCTCGGTCAGCGGCGAAGCCAGAGCGTGACGACCATGCCCTTGAAGTGCCGGTCCGCGATGCGGGTGTAGCTGTTCATCAGCAGCTCGCCCTCGGCCCTGATCGCGGGCGAGGACACGTGCGCCGACGGCGCCCGGCCGACCACCCAGATCCGCCGGTAGGTGAGCATCAGCGAGCGCACGACGGCTGGCGGCTTGTTGATGCCGTTGTAATTGCCCGCCTTTTCCGGTGAGACCGCTATCGAGAAGTCGGTGATCTTGGCGAAGTCCGCCGGGTAGGCGAGCCTGATCTTGCGGTAGAACGTGTTGAAGAACAGGACGCCGTCGCCCTTCTGGGCGTGCGCGCCGATATAGAAGGCCGGGTCGCCGTAGTCGAACTCGCGGCTCTCGGGCGTCCGGGTGCGATGCTGCGCGCCGAGCTGCAGCACGAGCGCGAGCACACAGAAGATCACGCCGGGCAGCAAGGCCAGCGACCGCCAGCCCGGGGCCCTGCCCGGGGCCGCCGGGCCGGCCAGGTGACGGGTCAGCCACGGGCCGGCCCACTGCCCGAGCCGGTAGAGCCCGGCCCCGGCCAGCAGCGCCGCGCCTGCCTCGCCGTAGAGCACATAGCGGTCGGCGTACAGCGGCTTGCCGATCCAGGATTCGACGATCAGCAGCCCACCCGGCAGCACCAGCAGCGGCGCGGCGACGGACGGCAGCGTGATGCCACCCTGGTTCCACCAGGCGGATCGGGCACCGACCACCGGTCCCGACTGCGGCCGCGGCCGCCAAACCTTGATCGCGGGGAGCCCGGTCGCGGGCACTACCGCGAAGACCGCGAGCGCGAACGCCAGCACCGAGATCAGGTTGGTCGCGCCGAAATAGTCGTGGAAGAGGATCCCTATGTCGTGCACGTCGGGGCGGGGAATCCAGCCGACCGCCGCCCGCTCCTTGACGCTCAGCGCGATGACCGGCAGGACCAGGATGAAGCCCACCGCCCCGCTGACGAACCAGTGCTTGACGGTCCGCCGCCCGTACCTGGTGAGCAGCACGGTGACCAAGTGCGCGGCCAGCACCAGCAGAAACAGCTCGTTCAGGTAGCCGCCCAGGGTTACCAGCGCGCCGTACAGCACCCACCGGCGGGCAAGCGGCCTGCCGGTCCACCCCGCCTCCTCGGCTTCCAGCGCGCGCAGCAGGGCCAGCGTGGTGACGAGGACGCAGAGGAACACCATCGCGTAGGAGCGCGCGGTCTGCGCATAAAAGCTGATCACCGGGGTCAGGGCCATGATCAGCCCGGCGAACAGGCCGCCGAAGGCCGACCCGGTCAGCCGCCTGCCGATGATCACCATCAGCCCGGCAGCCGCGCTCATGACGATCACCGAGGGGACGCGGATGATCGTGGCGGTGGACCCGACCGCTATCCAGCAGTGCAGCAGCAGGTAATACAGCCCGTGCACGGCGTCGAGGTGGCCGAGCAGGTGGAAAAGCTGGCCCAGGCTGAGCATGGCCGCGTAGCGGCTGGCGACCTCGTCGTTGCCCATCGCGTTGTGCCGGGCCAGGCCCCACACGCCGAACACCGTCATGACGGCGACCGCGATCAGGACCGGCAGCCACCAGGCCGCGGCCGCCGTCCACCCGGTGCTCGGACGGCCCGGGCTGTCCGGACCAGGGCGGACGGATGTGCCGTCGGCGGGGGTGGTGGCCGGGCTGGGGTCACGCCGTCCCGTTGATGCCGTGCTCACGACTGACCATCCCCTTAACCGAGGGAGGCGGATTGCCCGGGGGGCGCCGCGGCATCGGGGGGCGCCACGGCATCGGGGGGCGCCACAGCGTCAGGGGACGCCACGGCACCGGAAGAGGCCACGGCGTCGGCGGACGCCACAGCATCGGCGGACGCCACAGCATCGGCGGACGCCACAGCATCGGCGGACGCCGGGGCGGCGGAGGACGCCGCGAACGTCTCCCGCCACCGCTCCGGCGACGTGAACTCGGCCGCGGCGGCGCGGTACTCGGCGGCCAGCCGCGGCCAGCGCCGCCGCAGCCGCAGGTGCAGGGCGATGCTCCGCCGGCCGAGCGACCGGAACAGCCGCGGGTCGCGCTGATACCACGAGGCGCTGGTGCCGTCGGCCGTCGACACCAGCGCGCTGTCCAGCTTGGTCAGCACCCACCAGCCCGTGTCCTGGTACGGCAGCGCCATCTGCGGCCGCTGCAGCGCTCCCTTCCGCGGCTTCCGGAACTGGTGCACGGTCCCCGACACCGCCTTGGTCAGCAGGTTGAACCTGTTGGTCGGCGTGGTGGAAGCCTTCACCGCCTCCGGGGGCCGCCGCCGCGGCGGGGGGTAGCTGTCCAGGTCGGCCTCGCCCCTGGCGTCGCGGTACTGCAGCCGGAACTCCCGGAGCCAGGCCAGCTTGGTGCCGATCTCGGCGTGCAGGTGCGCCGGCCCGCGCAGCACGTCCTCGATGGCCAGGGCGCGCAGCGCGACGGTCGAGTACTGCATCGACAGCAGGGCCTGCAGCTGCCGCTCCAGGCTTTCCGCGATCAGCTGGCCGCCCCGGGGCTCCTTCGAGTGCAGCAGCGCGGCCACGAGCCGGTTGCGCAGGTGGTAGTAGGCGTTGAAGTCGAGGGCGTCGTTCTTGTCCGTCCACGGCGCCTGCCAGCAGGCCACGCCGGGGAGCGAGACGGTCGGGATGCCGCGGTCCCTGGCCCGCACCCCGTACTCGGCATCGTCCCACTTGATGAAGACCGGGATCGCGAGCCCGAGTTCCTTGATCACCCGGACCGGGATCAGGCACATCCACCAGCCGTTGTAGTCGCCGTCGGCCCGGCGGTGCAGCCACGGGGTGTTGCGCAGGTTGCGCCGGCCGAAGTCGTGCCGGCTCTTCGTGTTCGGGGCGTTCCCCCACCACCACCGGTACGGCGCGACCGCCTCGGCGTACGCGTGCAGCACCGAGCGCTCGTACCGGCTGAACATCTGGCCGCCGACGATCGTCGGCTTGCGGGCCAGGTCGGCGAAGGTCACCGCGCGCAAGATGCCCTCGGGATCGAGCTCCACGTCGTCGTCGCTGAGCAGCACGTAGTCGCTCTTGCCCGCCTGCACGGCCTCGTCCATGGACCGGGAGAACCCGCCCGACCCGCCCAGGTTCCCCTGCTTGATCACCTGCACGCGGTCGCCGAGCTTCTTGGCCGCGTCCTGGAAGCCCGGGTGGTCGCTGACCCCCCTGGGCGTCTGGTCGATCACGTAGACGGTGTCGAGCTGCGGGTGAAGGTAAGTGACCTCGCCGAGCACCCGGAGCTTCTGGACCAGATCGTCGGGCGCGCCGAACGCGGTGATGCCGAGGCTGACCCGGCCGGGCGGCATGGGTTCGGCCTGAGCCAGCCAGTCCGCCTCGATCAGCGAGGTCCCGCGCGGCCCGGCCACGATGTCGAACCAGTACCAGCCGCCGTCGATGAACGAGGTGAGCGGCAGCACGCGCTCGATCGTCTCCGCGTAGTCCGATTCGATGTTGATCGTCTCGATCGGATGGCTGTGCCCCCTGGCCGACGAGCGGTACAGGATGACCTTCGACTCCCCGGCCACGCGGATGCGGAGGGTCACCGCGTCCACTGTGGTCCAGCGGCGCCAGTAGCTGGCCGGGAACGCGTTGAAGTAGGTGGCGAACGAGACCCGGCAGCCGCTGGCGATCAGCGCGCTGCGCCCCGGGCCGACCTCTTCGGCCAGGTGCGCGGGCACGTCGGCGCCGAACCGGATGCTCGACTGAGCCTCGCCGGGCGAGGCGCTCGCGGTCGAGGTCCCGCCGGTCACCTTGCGCCCGGTGAGCTCCTCCGCGGCCATCTCAGCCGCGAGCTCGGAGGCGCCGCGGTCCATCTTGGTCTCCACGTACAGCGGGACCACGTCAAGGTCGTCGCCGGGGAAAACGACCCGCTGCAGCACACGCAGCGACCCGGCGGCGGGCGTAACGTTCATGATCCAGACTTCCCCGGGCGAGCGCAGCGGTCAGCGAAAAACGAGCGTAGCGGACCGGAGTACATGCTGAGCGCCGATGCGATCGCCATGTGCATATCGAGATACTTGTACGTGCCGAGGCGGCCGCCGAAGAACACGCCGGGCTCGCGGTCGGCCAGCTCCCGGTAGCGCAGCAGCCTGGCCCGGTCCTCGGCCGTGTTGATCGGGTAATACGGCTCGTCGCCGCGGCCGGCCAGGCGCGAGTATTCCCGCATGATCACCGTCTTGTCCTCGGGGTACCAGTCGCGCTCCGGGTAGAAGTGCCGGAACTCGTGGATGCGGGTGAACGGCACGTCGGAGTCCGCGTAGTTCATCACCGGCGTGCCCTGGAAGTCGCCGGTGCCGACCACTTCCATGTCGAAGTCGAGCGTGCGCCAGCCCAGGTCGCCCTCGGCGTAGCCGAAGTACGCGTCGAGCGGGCCCGTGTACACAACCGGGACGTTCCCGGCCAGGCTGGACCGCACCGCGAAGAAGTCGGTGTCCAGCCGGATCTCGATGTTGCGGTGGTCGGCCATGCGCTCCAGCCAGGCGGTGTAGCCGTCGGTGGGCAGCCCCTCGAACGTGTCGCTGAAGTAGCGGTTGTCGAACGTGTAGCGCACCGGCAGCCGGGTGACGATCTCCGGCGGCAGTTCGGTGGGGTCGGTCTGCCACTGCTTGTAGGTGTAGCCGCGGAAGAACGCCTCGTAGAGCGGCCGGCCGATCAGCGATATGGCCTGCTGCTCGAGGTTCGTGGCCTGGCCCGGCGGCACCTCGGCCGCCTGGGTGGCGATCAGCTCCCGCGCCTGGTCCGGGGTGAGCACCGTGCCGAAGTACTCGCACATGGTGCCCAGGTTGATCGGCAGCGGGTAAACGCGGCCCTTGTAGACCGTAAAAACACGGTGCTGGTAGCCGGTGAACGTGGTGAACCGGTTGGCGTACTCCCAGACCCGGGCGTTCGACGTGTGGAACAGGTGCGCGCCGTACCGGTGGATCTCGATCCCGGTCTCCGGCTCCGGCTCGGTGTAGGCGTTCCCGCCGATGTGGCCCCGGCGCTCGAGCACGAGCACCCGGAGGCCGAGGTCGCTGGCGCAGCGTTCGGCGACGGTCAGCCCGAAAAAGCCCGACCCGACGACCACCAGGTCGACGTTCACGAGGCCACCGGCAGCTGCTCGTCCCAGGACCCGGCCGCCGGGATGTCCGGGTACTCCCAGTCCGGCAGGTACTCCGGCCCGGCCGGCGGCTCACCGTCGGCGGTGCTCTGCTGCGCCGCCGGCGGGCCGGACTCGGCGCGCTCGCTGTAGCGCGCGACGATCGGGCGGTACACCGCGCGGCGGCACCACCAGGGGATCAGCCGGTAGCCACCGCGGACCAGCACGTTGCGCAGGTACTCGGCGGGCGAGATGAACCGTTGCCTCAGGAATTCGCGCTGCAGCCGCAGTTCGGAGCGCAGCAGGCCGGCGCCGCCCCGCCGCTTGAACGCCTCGGGCCCGACCCGGTAGTAGACGAGCGGCTCGGCCACGTTCACCGCCCGGGCCCCGGCCGCCAGCATCCGGGCGAACAGCGCGTAGTCCTCCATCAGGTGGAAGCTGCCGTAGCCGCCCGCGTCGAGGACCGCGCGCCGCCGGTACACGACGGTCGGGTGGTTGAACGGGTCGTGCATCCGTGCGTACCGCTGGATCTGCGCCGGATCCGTCGGCGGGGTCCGCTGCCCGACGATGTCGTCGGTGTCGCTGACGAATTCCAGCAGGCCAGCGCCGACGATATCCGCATCCTGGATCAGCGGCAGCTCCACCTCGAACCGGTGCGGCATGGCCACGTCGTCGGCGTCCATCCGGGCCACCACGTCGAACCAGCTTGCGGCCAGCCCCCGGTCCAGGGCGGGACCGAGCCCGCCGCGCTGCACCGGGACGAACGTCACGGGCACCAGGCTGCTGCGCCGGAACTCCTCAAGGCACCGGCTGATCTCGTCCCGGACGGGGCCGTCACGGACGATGACCACCTGGTCCGGGCGGACGGTCTGGTCGTCGACCGCGCTGCGCAGGGCCCGGCCGATGTACTCGGGCCGGTCACCGTCATATACGGGCATTAGCAGCGAAAAGGGCTCATGCATAGGCAGGGCGGACGCCTTCCAGCTTTAGCAAACCGCGGAATGCGACAAAGGGGGGACTAAGAGACCCAGGGCCGTCGCCAGCGACTGAAGCTAGCCACGGTTTCCCACAGCATGTCATACGTCACTCGTACTCTGGAGTTCCACTCGATGAACGTTACCCTACGATGCCATTGAAACGGATTGCTAGCATTACGCTCAGCAACAGGCCTCCCCTGCCTGGTCACGCCCGGTGGTGAGGCGCCGTCACTCACGTCACGCGAGGTTGCCGGATGGCATGGCATGCCGACAGTTGATCCCCGGAGCACGCCGGGGCCGGGGCGGCCCAGGGTGTTCCTGCACATCGGCGAGCCCAAGACCGGCACCACGTTCCTGCAGCACGTCATGTGGCGCAACCGGGACGAGCTTGCCGCCCGCGGCGTCGTGCTGCCCGGCCATCACCCGCAGGACCACTACCGCGCCAGCCAGGACCTGCGCGACATCCCCAAGCTGGCGTCGGACCCGGCCGGCTCGTGGACCGGCGAATGGGAGATCCTCGCCCGCCAGGCACGGCAGGCGCCCAGGGTCGCGGTCATCTCGCACGAGCTGTTCTCGGCGGCAGACGAGGAGCAGGCCGAGCGCGCGGTGAGGTCCCTGGAGCCCGCCGAGGCGCACGTCGTGCTCACCGTCCGTGACATGGCGACGCTGCTGCCCGCGGAGTGGCAGGAGACCGTGAAGCACCGCAACGCCAAGCGGTGGGAGGACTGGCTCGGTGACGTGATCGACCGGGAGTCCTATGCGGCGGACCGGCGGCAGTGGTGGTTCTGGCGGGTGCACGACACCCTGGCGATCCTCGGCATCTGGGCGCGCTACGTGCCGCCGGAGCGCGTGCACGTGATCACGGTGCCGCCGCCGGGGTCGGACAACGCGCTGCTGTGGCAGCGCTTCGCCGCCCTGCTCGACGTCGACCCGGACAGCGTGGACATCACCCGGGCCAGGTCGAACTCCTCGCTCGGGCTGCCGGAGATCGAGTTCCTGCGGCGGCTGAACGAGGCGCTGCCCGATGAGGTCCCCGACTGGTTCTACATGTGGAACGTCAAGGAAGGTGTGGCGCACCGGGCACTGGCCAGCCGGCCGCGCACGGGCCGGCTCGTCCTGCCCGCCGACCGGGAGATCTGGGCCGCGAAGCAGGGCGAGATCCTCATCAGCGCCCTGGGCGATTCGGCGTATGACGTGATCGGCGCCCTCGGCGAGCTGCGGCCACCGCCGGTCACCGAGCCGGCCGCGAGCCCGGCGGACCAGCCCGCCGACCTGGTGCTCGACGCCGCGGTGGACGCGGCCGCGGCGCTGGTCGTCAACCAGTACCGCAAGGCCCACCCGGCGGCGAAGCCGCAGCCCAGCGAGGACGCCCGCCGTGGGCTTGTCGGGAGGGTCGAGTCGACCGTCGCCTCCTCGCCGCGGCTGAAGCGCACGGTCCGCGACCTGAGCAGCCGGTTCCCGGTCGTGCGGCGGCTGCGCATCGTGGCCTGGCGCCGGCTCGAACGCCGCCGCGCAGGCCGCCATGCCTAGCCCGGCGGACGCCGCCGCCACGCCTAGCCCAGCGGACGCCACCACGCCTAGCCCAGCGGACGCCGCCGCCACGCCTAGCCCAGCGGACGCCGGGCGCGGGCATACAGGGCCCCGGGTGATCGCGGTCGTGGTCACCTACAACCGCCGCGAGCTGCTGCTCGAGGCGCTCGCGGCGGTGCACGCCCAGAGCCGGGCGGCCGACGCGGTGATCGTGGTCGACAACGCCTCGGCCGACGGCACCGCGGCGGCCGTGCGCGCGCACTACCCGTCGGTGCACCTGGCCGAGCTGGCCCGCAACACCGGCGGCGCGGGCGGGTTCGCCTGCGGCGTCGCGCTCGCCCTGGCCCAGGCCGCCGACCTGATCTGGCTGATGGACGACGACACCGTTCCCGAGCCGGGCGCGCTGGCGGCGCTGCTGGACGCCCGCGAGCGCCACGCCGCGGTCACCGGCAGCCCCGCAACGGTGCTCGCCAGCAGCGTGGTCTGGACCGACGGGCGGCCCCACCCGATGAACACCCCGCGGCGGAAGCCGCTCGCCCGCCGGGCCGAGCGCCGCACCGCGGCCATGGCCGGGTGCCTCCCGATCCGCTCGGCATCGTTCGTCTCGGTGCTCGTCGACGCCGGGGCCTGCCGGCAGCGGGGCCTGCCGCAGGCCGACTACTTCCTGTGGAACGACGACTTCGAGTTCACCACCAGGCTGCTGCGCGGCAACGCCGGGCTGTTCTGCCCGGCGAGCGTCGCGGTGCACAAGACCGCGACCTTCGGCTCCACCGACGCCGACCCGGGGCAGCGCTTCTTCTACGAGGTCAGGAACAAGGTGTGGATGCTGCGGAGCCGGGCGCCGCTCGCCCCGCTGGAGCGCGTCCTGTACGGCGGATCGACGCTGCGCCGGTGGGCCCGCACCTTTGCCCGGTCACGGGACCGCCGCGCCCTGTGGCAGTGGCTGGTCAGGGGGCTGATCGCCGGGGTGCGCACGAGCCCGAGGCCCCCGGAGGAGGTCCTCGCGTCGGCCGGCCTGACATCGCCCGTGCCGTGACCGCGCCCGCGCCGGGACCGCGCCCGCGCCGGGACCGCGCCCGCGCCGGGACCGCGCCCGCGCCGGGACCGCGAGCAGCCTGGGCGAAGAGCCAGGGTCCGTCGCTCAGTAGCCGTTGCTCTGCGTTCTGGCGTGCTGGCACAGGGTATGCAGTGCGCGACCGAGTGGCCGTTCAGTACGCATCCCAGTTCGATTTGACCGTGCCAGGAGCGGCCGTTCCATGATCGTGGTAGCTGACGAGCATATATGCGCGGTATCTACCACGATCATGCGAACCGGGCCCGTAGACCAAGATCAAACCTGCGTGCTGATCATCTGCGAGCCCCCGGAGCCGGGGGGTGAGGAGCCAGCGGGCCGGGCGTGGCTGCCACACGGGGAAAGGACCCCCCTGGCTTATGCACCCGATCCTCGCGACCCGGCTGCCCCAGGTCAACGGAAACGCCGGGCGGGGCGCCGCAATCTTCGGCCCGCCGGCATGCACCTTTCCGTGATCGTGGTGGATTGGGTCCGCCTAGCGCACCAGACCCGCCACGATCACGGAAGTGGCGCGCCCAAAACCCGGCCCCGCGGAGATTGGTCGCGCCGGGCGGGGTTCCGGTGACCGGCTGGCAGCGCGGTCAGGTGGCCGACGGCGCTTCCTGGCACTGGGCGCGCCTGGCACGATCGGCGACGCTCTCCACCAGGGATGAGTTGAGCCTCGTCAGCGCGGCTGCCAGGTCGGCCTGGGCGGTGCCGCCCCAGCCGCTGACCAGCGCCTCGATGCAGCGCAGGCGTTCGTCCTGGACGTCGCCCATCACCCGCCGGCCCTCGGGGGTCAGCGTGATGGTCGACGACCGGCCGTCGGCTGGATCCGGGCTGCGCGCGATCAGCCCGGTGCGCTCCAGCGGGGCGATTTGCCTGGTGACGGTCGACCCATCCAGGTGCAGAGCCTGCGCCAGCGCGTTGGTGCTCACCGGCCCGAGGCTGTCCAGGACGCGCATGGCGAGGTAGCCGGCCCGGTCGACCCGCACGAACAGCGAACTGCGCCGGGCGAAGGTCTCCAGGTGGCGGACGAGCTTGATCAGCTCCATCTCGATGACCCCGATGGCGTCCGCTCCGCCTGGCGTGCAGTCCATGCCCAGATCCCAGCCTGTGTGGTCCTGATATGCTGGCGAACAAGATAGCTGTATGATACACGTGTTTGCGGGCAGGCAGGCGAGACGTTCTAGAGCGGGCAGGCACGATCGATGGTTTTCATTCTGGCGTTGGGTGCTGCCCTGGCTAACGCTCTGACCAGCGTCTTCCAGCGCAAGGGCATCGAAACGGCGCCCGCGGACACGACGCTGAGGCTCAGCCTGATCACCTATGCGGTGCGGCGCGGGATCTGGCTCGCCGGTTTCGCGCTGATGATCGTGTCGTTTGTGCTGCAGGCCGTCGCGCTGCACCTGGGCCGGCTGTCCGAGGTCCAGCCGATCCTGACCACCGAGCTGGTGTTCCTTGTTGTGGTGCTCGTCGCCTGGTTCGGGTTCACGATGGGCAGGCGCGAGTGGGCCGGCGTGGTGGCCGTGACCGCCGGGCTGGCCGGGTTCCTGTACTTCGCCGACCCGGTGGACGGCACGCTGTCACCGCCGCTGTGGGAGTGGGTGCTCGCGGGCGGCGCCTGCAGCGCCGGGATCCTGGCCGCGGTGCTGCTCGCGCTGCGCGGCCCGCGCTGGTGGCGGGCTGCGATGTTCGGGACCGCGGCGTCGATCAGCTTCGCGTTCACGGCGGCCTGCACGAAGGTGGTGTCCGGCTTCGCCGCGGACGACTGGGCATCGCTGTACCGCCACTGGCAGACCTACGCGCTGGCCTGCTTCGGCGCGCTCGCCGTGTTCCTGGCCCAGAACGCCATCCACGCAGGCCCGATCGTCGCCTCCCAGTCAACGATCGTGCTCGTCGACCCGGTGGCCAGCATCCTGGTCGGCGTCGGGCTGTTCGGCGACAACCTGCGCACTACCGGCGCGTGGGGGCCGCTGGAGGCGCTTTCGCTGGCGGTCATGGTCGGCGGCGCGGTCCTGCTCGCCCACTCCCCGCTGGTGGCGGGGCTCAAAAGCGGCAGCGACCAGTATTCCGAGATGCTCACGCAGCGTTCCGGGCCCGACGGGAACGTCGACGCGGCCTATCCGCCCCAGCCGTCCTAGAAGATTTAGCGAGAACGTTACGCCCGCACCAGACGGCGGGCTTCCATGATCTCGGTGCATAAGCCCACGGCTATTCGCCTGTGATGCACCGGGATCATGAAAACGGGCCTGGCTGCCCCGGTCAAACCCGCGTGCTGGGCGATCAAACCCGCGTGCTGGTCGTGGGCGCGGGCCGGTCACCCCGGCCCGGCGCTGAACTCCGCCAGCCGCCTGCCCGCCTCGCGCAGCGTGGCCAGCCGCTTGCTGTAGGAAAACCGGATCATGGAACGTCCCGGTCCGGGCCGCGAGTAGAAGGACGATCCCGGCACCGCGGCCACCCCTGCCTTGACGGTGAGGGCGCGCGCGGCCGCGGTGCCGTCGGCAAATCCCAGGGCCGAAGCGTCGGTCATGATGTAGTACGCCCCGGCCGGTGTGGTCGCGGGCCGGAGCCCGGCCGCGGCGAGCACGCCGAGCATGAGGCCGCGCCGCTCGGTGTAGTCGGCGGCGAGCCGCTGGTAGTACGAGTCCGGCAACCGCAGCGCCACCGCGCCGGCCTCCTGGAACGGTGTCGGCGCGCCCACGGTGACAAAGTCGTGCACCCGGCGGATGGCGTCGGTCAGGTCCGGCGGCGCGATCGCCCAGCCGACCCGCCACCCGGTCACCGAGTAGGTCTTGGACAGCGCGCTGATCGTGATCGTGCGGTCTTCCATCCCCGGGATCGTGGCCATCGGGATGTGCCGGGCCCCGTCGTAGACGATGTGCTCGTAGATCTCGTCGGTGATCGCCAGCACGCCGTGGCGCTCGCAGAGCCGCGCGATCGCGGTGAGCTCCTCGCGGCTGAACACCTTGCCCGTGGGGTTGCCCGGCGTGTTGACCACGATCGCCCGCGTGGCGCTGGTGAACGCCGCCGCCAGTTCCGCCTCATCGAACGACCAGCCCGGCTCCCGCAGCGTGACGTACCGGGGCGAGGCGCCGGCGATCGCGGCGGCGGCACCGTAGTTCTCGTAGAACGGCTCGAAGACGATCACTTCCTGGCCAGGGTCGACGCAGCCGACCATCGCCCCGATCATGGCCTCGGTGGCTCCGCAGGTCACGCAGACGTTACGTTCAGGGTCGATCTGCATTCCGTAGTGGTGCCGGTACTTATCGGCGAGCGCCTCGCGGATGGAGCGCTGGCCCCACGTGATCGGGTACTGGTTCTGGTCGGCCTCGATGGCCGCGACCGCCGCCCGCTTGACCTGCTCGGGAGCCGGGAAGTCGGGGAAGCCCTGGGCCAGGTTGATCGCGTCGTGCTGCAGCGCGAGCCTGGTCATCTCCCTGATCACCGACTCGGTCAGCGACGCCGCCGTGGCCGAAGCCCGCACCCTGTCCATGGTCAGTGCGGGTGCAGCAGGGAGCGCGCCCCGCGCTCGGCCCACGCGGCGAGCTCGGGGTCGGCGGCGATCAGGCCGGCGTACTTCTTGAGCGCCTCCTCGCGCTTGGCCGGGATGTACTCGCTGGGCCACAGGCCGGGATGCGGCTGGTAGTCCCTGAGCACGTTGCGGGCGACGGTGACCTTGTGCACCTCGTCGACGCCGTCGGCGATCGCCATGGTCGGCGCGCTGGCCCACATGGCCTGCAGCGGGGTGAGGTTCGTGGTGCCCAGCGAGCCCATGATGTGCAGGGCGCGGTAGCTGACGTCGCGGAGCACCTTCGCGCAGGTGTACTTGCAGGCGGCGATCTGGGTGCGGGCCTGCTTGGTGCTCGAGTTGTCGATGGTCCACGCGGTCCACAGCACCAGCAGCCGCAGCATGTTGACCTCGGCGTAGGACTCGGCGATCGCCTCCTGCACCATCTGGTGGTCGGCGATCACCTTGCCGTGCGACTCGCGGCTGAGCGCGCGCTCGCACATCATGTCCAGCGCCAGCTTGACCTGGGCCACGGTGCGCATCGCGTGGTGGATCCGGCCGCCGCCGAGCCGCCGCTGCGCCAGCACCCTGGCGCCGTCTTCCGGGCCGAGCAGGTGGTCCAGCGGGACCCGCACGCCGTTGTAGCGGATGTGGTTGTGCAGGGCGGGATACTCCATGATCTCGACGCCCGGCGTCTCGCGCGGCACCACGAACATGCCGTTGGTGCACATCACGAAGATGATGTCGGCCCTGGCGCCCGCGCTGGTGAACCACTTCTCGCCGGTGATCACCCACCCGCCCGCCTCCCCTTCCCCCTTCACTCCCG
>Ga0335075_10001371_pt1 | contig 40413 bp, 40 predicted proteins | sample Lox_Sample_24_FD_206723 | JGI IMG/M metagenome (GOLD analysis project Ga0335075, IMG submission 206723) | Soil microbial communities from Loxahatchee National Wildlife Refuge, Florida, United States - Lox_Sample_2.4 | ecosystem: Environmental > Terrestrial > Soil > Wetlands | place: USA...
CCGAGCCTTCCAACTCATCAACACACCGATACCCCTCACGGCCGCGTAGCCAGAACAATCACAACCAAGACCAGCAAATCCCCAGCTCAACCGAGGATTCATTCACATCACTCACCGTAACTTCGGATTAGAAGGAGCCTGGTGTTGGTTTGATAGCTCAGCACGCCGGCGCCGCCCAGGATCGACAACGCCGCCAGCAAGACCACTTCGATGCCCAGCGACGTGGTGAGCCACCGGCGGGTATGCGCGCCGAGATGGCGGGCCAACCGGCCGCCGATCACGCTGCCCGCGAGAAATCCGACGAACGCGACGACGGCCGCAGTCAGATCGAAGCCTGCCCTGGGGACGAACCAGAACCCGAGGAAGATGATGTTCCCGGTCATATTCGCGACGAAGACGTGGCCGAGTGCCAGCACACTGATCGCGTCGACCAGCCCGGTCGCAAACGTCAACAGCAACAACGCTGCAACGGTCGGTCGGTCCGATACCGGCGAGGCCAGCACATCAGCGGCCATGCGGTCGGTGTCCCCTTCGGCGCACCGCCTCAGAACTTGGGGGTCAGATCCAGCGAGGTAATGGTCGTCATTTTGGTGACCAACCAGCGCGCATGATCGCGTTTCATGGCCAGCCGATAAGACAGGTACTTCAGCGACGGAATGTCTTTGGTGGCCGGACTGGTGGAGGTGGTGTTGGTGTAGACGAGAGCGGTGGCATCCGACCCGTGCAGTGATTCCACCGCCTGCCCTGTAACCTCCGTGGTGTTGGTGATCTGCGCTTGCTTGTTGGGCGCTGCGATCGCGTCGATGTATTTGCGGTATGACGCTTCGAAATCGCCGCTGAGATACTGTGCCGCCCGATCTGCCAGCTTGTCCACATTCTGCGGGTTGTAGGTCCACAACGTCGTGATCGCATTGGCGGCGGTGCGCGCGATGCGCAGCTTGGTAGCCACGGTCGCGCGGTCAATCAGATACGGCTGCACCGTGACACCCGCGAATGCCGCGGCGCCGACGAACAGCACGGCCGCCAGAGCCGCTGCGATGACCGACCACCTGCTGGCCGGACGTCGTTGCCGAAAGACGATTTTGGTTTCATCCGCCGATTCGTCGGCCTCCGACTCTTCGCCTCCGGCCGAGTCGTTCGTCGATTCAGCCTCGGAAGCCTCCGATTCGGGTTGCACGGCTTTGGCTTCGGCAGCGTCGGTGCCGACGGACGCATCTCCCGGCTGGTGATCGGGAATCTTGTCGGTCAGATTACCTGCTGCATGCTGCTGATCTTCCACTGATCACCTTCCCGCTGAGCAGTTACCACCCAACGATTTGTGTTATCAAGCATTTGCTTCTGGTCCGGTGTCTTATAGGTGACGTCGGTAGCGACCAACACGTCTGCGCTGCCGTCGTCGTTCCACCGCTCCACCGCGGCGTCAAGAGTGGTGCCCTTGGTCGGTTCGGCTTGGGCGACCTGGATGAGGATCTGGTTCTTCTTGTCGCGGAACTGCTTGGCGAAATCGCCTGTCGCCTGGGCTAATACCCGGTCCATATAGTCGTTGGCATGAAATGGATCCAACGTCGTAAAACCCGTCATGAATGCTCGAACGAAGCCGAGCACGTCGACCTCTTTCATGGCTGCCTGGTGGTGCGACCTCTGGTCGATCAGAACGTAGGCCGATGTCGAGATCCCGCCCGCCGCAAGCACGCCCGCGACCACCATGGCCGTCGGCATCGCCCAATTCCGCGACGGCTTCCACCACTGCCACGGTAGGGCCGGCCACACCGGCAACCTCGACCACAGCGCTGACTTCGGCACCTGCTCGATGAACAGCGGCTCTTCCCCAGGCTGAATTCGACGGCGCGGGCTCATTTTTCGGTCTCAACCGGCTTAGGTTTGGTGAGAACGGTCAGGTCATCGACGAGCCACCGCGCATCTGCGACTTTGACGAACACAACCCGGACGGTGGCGGTGATGAAGCGCTGCTCGTTGCCTCCTCCGCGATGCCCTTGCAGGAAAACCAGCATGGTGGCCTTATTCCGCGATGCAGACACTACGGCACTGTTGGTGAACCAATACTCGTTGACGACGTGGTGGCCTTTTTGCACCGTCTCTTGCTGTTTGATCAACTGCTGCCGGTATTTGTCGGTCGTCAGTGATTGAGCCCGTGCGAATTGCTGTTTCAACGACTTCGGGTCGTAGGTCAGAATCTCGGTGACGATCTTGGGTCCCTGCGCCGAAATGGCATCACGCGTCCGGTCGGCGGCCCGATCAGGGAGGCACGCAGCCACGACACCCGCGCCGGCGCCGGCGATACAGAGCAGCGCCGCCGCGGACACGATGCGGGCGGTGATCCGGCCAACTTCGGTGGGCCGACGATCCCGTTCCACACAACGCACCTCGGTGCCGAGCAGCAGGTCGGCGAAGGTACGCCGACGTGGGTCCCACAGCGGCCACAGCCAGCCCACAAACACCGAGAGGGTGTCGAGCAGGTGGGCGAGGTCCCGGCACAGCAGTTGCCCCATTCCGACGGAAGCCCCGCCGGGCCCCATGACGGCAATTCCCATCAAGGCACGCCCTAGGCTCCAACCTCTGATCGCCGGCAACACCACCCGGTTGATCATGGTCAGCAGGGCTGCGGCAGCCAATACCGACACGGTTAACCACCACCACACGCTGCGTAGCGGTACCGCCAACCAGACCAACGTCATCGTGGTCACCAGGGCGAGGCCGGGCAACACGTCGATGATGAACGCAGCGGCGCGAATGTGCCAGCCCGCCAACTCATTCGGCACTGCCTCGTCGACTGCGGGTGTGGCTTGGGTCTTTTCGGCCTCTTCGACCGCCACCGTCACTTGGCCACCTGGTCGAGCTTCGCGATCCGGTATTTACCCTCGTCGGACACCATCGTCACCCGCAAGCGATAGCCCGCTTCTTGGTTCTGCGTTGCGCTGTTGGACACCTTGACCCGCAGCGGCACCAACACGTCGACCGAGCCATCGGGGTTGTTACGTTCCACTGCCGCGCGTATGTCCGATACCTGAACTTGCGCGTTGGCCGCCTGATAGGCCTCGACGAGCAAGCCGCTATACAAGATCGCTTGGGAACGGTACGCGCCGGTGCCACAGTCGATCATCTTCTGCGCGCTCGCGGCCATCGCCGTCGTGTCCGGCGCCTGCGTTGCCGCGACACAATCCTTGGCAGCCTGCAAGGCCGCAGCGTCTCGCCGCGCGATGGCCTGGCTCTCCCGGTGGAAACGCAGCGCGAGATAGCCGCCCGCTGCTACACCGCCGGCCATAACGACGAGTGCTGCCGAGATACCGACCAGCCAGCGGCGGCCCAGGCGCGACGGCTTGCCTTCACCGGACGGGTCGTCCGGCCCGGCCTCGGCCGTCACCTCCGAAGCTGAATCCTCGGTCTCGTCTGGATTCAGCCGGCCGGCGCCAGCATCGCCTTCCATCCGTCATCTCCTGTGTTGCTCGAGTTATCGACGGAGTATGTGGCACCGTCAGGGCCCACCACTTCGCCACTCATCGGACTGTAGACGGCCGTCGGAGGCCCTCCCGGAGTGTAGGTGCACGGGTTGGGCTGCTGCCCGTTGCACTGGACGCTGCCGCTACCCGGCCGCTGCAGCGGATCGCTCTTGGGCGGCGGTGTCATTCCGCCCGGCGGCAGCCGATCGGCGGGCAGTGGATTCAGGCCGTTGTTGATCGACGGCGCCTGTATCACATGGCCGGGGTCTACCGGCTGATCGCATCGCGCGCCCGGTGCCGGGCAGTTCCGGATTTGGTTGGGGTCTCCGTACCACGGGTTGGTTCCTAGCGGTACATACGGTTGGTTGCTCCGGCACTCTGCGGGTGTCGCCGCGCGTTTACCCGGGACATCGACGCACGGGATGTTACGGACTCCGCGCACCACGTTCGCTTGATAATCCTGCGGGATCCTGCAGTAGTTTCCTTCCCGCAGCGGTGCAATGCTGGTATCGGCGGGCGCGCGCCACTCCGGGGCTGGGCGGAACCCGGTCAAACAGGGCGGTGGGTAATTGATCGCCAGCGAGAGGTCCAACGCAGCCATCCGGTCCTTCTCATACGGTGCGGATATCGCCTGCACGATCGAACCGAGTTGCGGCAAAAACACCAGCGTCTGCTCGACGCCGGCGTGGTAGCGCTTGAGCATGTCGATCACGATCTCGAGGTTGGCCAGGGTCTGCGGCAGGGCCTCGCGGACGTCGGTGAACACCGAATTGACCTGATCCGTGGTTGGCGCCACTTGGGACAAAACGCTTTTCAGATGTGAGTCTTGTCCGGCGGTCTCGGCGCCCAAAATGTTCAGGTTGTGCGCCCAACGGTCGATTGCGCTACTGGATTGGGCCTGGCTGTCCAGAATCGGCGCCGAGTTCTGAATGATGTCGTCGACCTGGTTGATGTCGGTCTTGAAGTCACCGACGATCGCCTGGGTGGAGTCGACCAGGCGCTGCAAGGCTGGGCCCAATCCGCCGACGGATTCGGCCGTTTCGTCGAGCAACTGAGCGATCTTGTCCTTTGGCAGCACCTCCAACCCACGGTTGGCGGTGTCCAGCGCCGGTCCGATCTCACTAGGCACGGTGCCATGGGTCATGGTCTGCCCGGGCGAGAAGAAACCGTGCGCTTTGCCTTCCGAGACCAGGTCCAGATACTGCTCACCGACCGCTGACACGGAGTGCACATTGGCCACCGAATCGAGCGGGATCTTGTACTGGTTGGCGATGCTCATCGTTGCCTGTGCGCCCTGCTCGGTCGGCTGGACGTCGGTAACCTTGCCGATCGTGATACCGCGATAGGTCACGTTCGCGGTTGGGTACAAACCGCCGGAGGCCGGCAGGTCGGCCTTCAGCTGGTACTGGCCAATGCCGATCAGGGTCGGGATGCGCAGGTAATACCAACCCAACACCACCACCGCAACCACGGTCAGAATGGCGAACAGGGCCAGCTGGCGCCTGATAAAACGAGTCAGCATTGCCGGTCCGCCCGCTCCACGAGCGGCCCTCCGGGGACGTCGTTAGGGTTCGGCGTGTAGCGCACGTCGGGAATCATCGTCTCGGGGTCGCGACCAAACGATTGCTCCCATGCCCGCATGATGCCGGAGAACCCGGTCCCGGTGAGGAATGCGTTGTCAACCGCCGACAACGTGGTATCGACCTCGAGCGATGAGTTCATGAAGTCGCCGCGAATCAGCTTGGGCGCGGTGTCAAGGTCGAATGGTGCGGTGAAGACCAACTTCAGCGCGCCGAGCAGATCGGGCGCGGCGCGGCCCAGTTGCTTCAGCGGGCACTGCAGTAGTTGCAGATTCTGGTGCAACGGCCCTCGCGCCTCGCCCAGGTACAGGGCCGCCGCTTGGCTCAACTGACCCACCGACTCAACCGCGTCGATCAAATGCTTCTGATAGCTAGGATCCGCGAAATACTTGATCAGCGGCGGGAATTCGGTCAACGCCCGATCCAGCACATCCGACCGGGTCGCCACGTAGGCCAGCAGCCGGTTGGTCGAGTCGATGGCGTGGGTGATGTCGTCGCGCTGCTCGTTGAGCCGGCGGGTGAAGGTGTCCAGCTTGCCCAGGAACGCGCGGATCTGCGGACCCCGCCCGGTCACGATGTTGTTGACTTCGTTCTGCAGGACTTCCAGATTCGGCAGGCCGCCGCCGCGCACGATCATCGCCAGACTGGCCAGCGTCTGCTCGGTGCTGGGATAGGCCGACGAATTCTTCAACGGAATGGTGTCGCCGTTGCGCAGCAGTTGCGGCGACGGGTGGGGCGGCATCGCCAACTCGATGTGCTGAGAGCCCAACAGGCTGGTCTGCCCGATTTTGGCGGTGGCGTTCTTCGGCAGTTTGACGTGCTTGTCCAGGCCGAGAGTCAGGGTGGCCACCCAGTTTTTGAGCTCGATATTGCGGATGGTGCCGACGAAGACGTCGGCGACCATGACCTTGCTGTTGCCGTTGATGGCCAACGTGTCCGGCACCTGCACGTAGACGGTATACGAGCCGGCTCCGTTGCCTGGGCCGCCGGGAAGCTGCACGTTCGAGATACCCCGCCAGCCACAGGAGCTCAGCACCAGGGCGGCCACCAGCAACACCAAACCCTGCCAGGCACGGTGCCGGACCATGCGCGTCACCCCCTTCATTGCCCACCTCCTGTCGCTGCCTCAGCGGGCAGCGGCGGTCCCGCCGGTGCCGATCCTGGTGCTGACCCTGACACCGGTCCCGGGGTCGGCGCCACTGGCCCCGGGACCACCTCGGGTCCTGGCGGGGGCGGCGGTATCGGTATCTGCGGTGGCCGTAGTCCGATCGGCGGCAGGATTGGGTTCTCGTCGTAGGCATTCGGGTAGCCAGGCGGGGTCTGGTAATTCGACTGAACCGGCGCGATATCTGGGCCGCCCATCAGTTCGGCAAGCGATTCGGGTGTCAACAAGCCCGCCGTGACCGGCCCTACCTGTACGCCCTGCATGCCCGGCGCGGTGATCCAGCCGTGCTGAGTGTTGCGGTGCGACGTCGGTGTGTCCGGCACCCAGATACCCGGCACGGTGGTGTCCTTGTAACCAGGGGGCGGACGCAGCCGCTCCTCGGAGTAGGCGACCTCCTTAGGCAACGTCTCCGCGGTGTTGAACAGGTTGAGGCCGAACGGCGGATAGTTGAACTTGATCGCGTCGAGAATCGGTGCCAGATACTGTGCGCAGAGCTCGCCGGATTCCTGGTAGCCCAGCCGACTGCCTGCCTGAATCGCGCTGCACAGGAATTCCATCGGATTCGCGAATCCCACCGTGCCGAGGGTCGCCGCCGGCTGGCCGACAATGGCACCCTGCGCCGGGTGGTAGATCAGATTGGCATTCGCCAGCGCGGTCGGCGCTACGTGTAGGGCGGTTTCCAGACCGTTCAGCGGCTCGGGTTGGACCAGCGTGTTGGTCGTGTCGGCGAGGTTCTGAACGTCGTGCGTCAGCACCTCGGCGTTCTTGTCGAGGAACGGCCGAATCGTCGTCAGCAGACCGTCGACATTTTGTATCGCGTTGGCCAGGTCGCGGTCGGAGCCGGTCAAACTGTTGGTGAACTGGGCCAGATTCTTGTTCAGCGCCACGAACTTCTGGTCGTCGGCGTGCAGCGCATTGACGAACAATGCCAGGCTTCGCACCACCGCGAAGAAGTCGCCGCGGCCTTGGTTGAGCGCGGTCAGCGCCCGCGACAGGTCGTTGAAGGTGGTGTTGATCTCTTTGCCCTTGCCGGCCAGCCCGTTGGCGTAGGACTCGATGATGTCGCCGAACGGCCCCTTGGGCTGTTCCTTGGTGGGCCCCAGTTTGGAGATGACGTGGGTGATCGTGTTGCGCAGTTCGTCCCACTCGGTGGGCACCTGGGTGCGTTCTTCGGGGATCACCGCGCCATCGGCCAGCACCGGGCCGCCCTTGTAGGGCGGCTCCAGCTGGACCAGCCGCGACGCCACCAGGGTGGGGTTGAGGATCACCGCCTGCGCATCGGCGGGCACCTTGTACTTGTTGCTGTAGTGGAAGGTCACCTTCATCTTGTCGCCGGCCGGCTCGATCTTATCGACCGCGCCGACCTTCACGCCCATGATCTCGACCTTGTCCCCGGAATACAGGGCGTTGGCTGCCGGGAAATAGGCCACCGCTGTGTTGTTCGTCAGCTTCTTGAACAGCTGGAAACCCGCGAACGCGAGGACAACCGCCAGGGCCACCGCCAGCGCGCCGATAATCACTGACGCCCGTGACAGCTTCGGCAACCGAAGATTACGGAAATCAAAGACGGTGCTCATGACGTGCTACCTCCCACAGCACTCGCCTCCCCCTCCACCGGGCTGGCTTCCCCCTACGCCTGGTGGGATAAATGGCGCCGGCAGCTGTGCGCCGGGTCCCGGTGGAGCTGGGGGTCCGGGGGCCGCTGGTGCTGGTGGTGGTGCCGCGCCCGGATTCGCCGGCGCCGGGCCCGGTAGCGGCCCCAGCGGCTCGGTACGCCCCCCGGCTGGTCCGGGTGCGATCGGGACCGGTGTGCCCGGCACGTCCGGCGGCGGAGCGCCCGGCCGCCCCGCGATCGGAATACCCGCTGTCGGGGGCAGGCCGTTGGGGTTGGGCGGCGACGATGCGACGTTCGGCAACACCGGGTACGGCCCGTTAGGCCCGAAGGGACCTTGGTCCTGATTGACGCCCGCACACGGCATCGGGTGGCCCGGACGTGGCAACAGCTCCGGCGACGGCGCATACGAGCACGGCGAGCCAGGCGCGACCGCCGGTCCCGGATGATCCGGGGTGCCTTCCAGCACCGGCGGCGCCGGCGGCGGCGCACCGTTGGGGAACCGGGTGCCGTTTGGGTCGGGGAACCGGAACGCCGGCAACCCGGCGCTGCGCCAGAAATCCTCCGGGTCGATGCCGCGCTTCTTGAACGCCGCATCGACCCACGGCTGCAGGATCCAGAAGGGCAGCAAGTTGACCAGCTGCACCTTGAAATACGGTGCCGTCCCAACAGCTTCGTTCAGGCCCGTGACGCTTTTAGCAAATAATTTGAGCGATTCAGCAAGGTCGTTCTTGCGGGCATCCAGTAGGTCGCTGACGGTGTGCAGCTGCTCCAAGACGTGGTTCAGGTTCGGGTTGTCGTTGATCAGGTATTCCACCTGGGCCGAAAAAGCCGACACGTTGCTCAGCAGCGCGCTGATAGCTTGACTGCGCCGGTTGAAGGCGGCCAACAAGTCGTTGGAGTTCACGAATAACCGGTCGACCTGCTGGCTACGGTCGCCCAGGATGCTGGCGATCTGGTTAGCCTGCGCCAGCAGGTGGGTGATCTGCTCGTCGCGCTTGCCGATCGTGTCGGAGAAGTCGGCCACTCCTTTTAGCGCAGCGCTCAGGTGTGGATACGTCTGGTCGATGGTTTGTGACAACACATTCAGCGACTGTTTGACGGTATCGATGTTCCAGCCGGCGGCGGCCTTGGTGACATCGAAGAACGCGTCGTAAATCTGGTACGGGGTGGTGCTTTGACCCAACGGCAACAGCCCATTGGGACGCAACGTCTGGGTGCCGCGCGGCTCGATCTCGAGAACCTTTTTGCCCAGGATGGTGTCGGTCTTGATCGCCAGCCGGCTCTCGGTGCCGATGGTGTTGCTTCCGGTGGAGAACTTCATCACGACGTGGTCGCCGTCGATCTTGATGGACTCCACCTCGCCGACGTCCACGCCGGCAATACGCACCTTGTCACCCTTGTTCAGCTGGCCGGTGTCGGTGAACTGACCATAGTAGGCCGGCTTGGCGAACAACACCGGGACACTGGTGATGGTTTGGCCCACACCGACGGCCAGCACCGTCACCACCAGACCCATCAGGCCGATGCGCAACCGATTAGCGGGTTCCAGCGTTCTCATTACGGCGTGCACCTACCCGTCGGCTGCGACCAGATCTTGACCGTGCGGACCGGCCCGCCGGGCTGCAATCCGTTGGTCTTCAGGGTCAGGTCGCACAAGTAGAAGTTGACCCAGTCGCCGTAGTTGCCGGCGGCGTTGGCGACAATGTTGATTCCGATCGGCGTCCGCTTGAGCTGATCGTCGTACAGATCGCGCTGGTCGACGATCGCTTGCTGAATGGGCTCCAGGTAGCTCAGCGTCTTGTGCAGCAGGGTCCGGTTATCCGCGAGCAGGTCGGCCACGGTGCCGGCCGCGTTGCTGATGTTCGCGGTGTTCGCCGCCAGCGGGTCGGCATGTTTGTCCAGTCCGCTGATCAGCTTCTCGAAATTGTCGACGGTCTGGTCGAAATCCTTGCGGTGCTTGACCGTCGTGTCCAGCACGACGTTGAGGTTCTTGACCACCTCGCCGATCGCCTGGTCCCGCTCGGCGATGTGCGCGGTCAGTTGCGCGGTCTGGTCGAGGATGTCGTTGATGGTGCCGCCTTGCCCCTGGAAGATGGTGATGATCGCCGTCGCGATGTTGTTGACCTTCTCTGGGTCCAATGCGCGAAACAGCGGCTTGAACCCTCCGATCAGCGCGTCGAGGTCCAGCGCCGGCGCTGTGTGCGACAGCGGGATGAACCCACCGGGCGGCAACACCCGGTCGGCGCCCTCACCTTCCCCCCGCTTGAGCTCGACGTAGCGGTCACCGATCAGGTTCAGATAGCGGACCTGAGCGGTGGTCGACCGGTACAAGGGGACCGAATGATCAACGTTGAACTCCACCCGTACCCGATGACCGCCATCGACCAGCTTGATGTCTTTGACCTTGCCGATCTCCACGCCGGAGGCGCGAACGAACTGACCTGCCCGCAGCCCGCTGACACTTGTGAACTCGGCGGAATAGCTGTTGGTGCGGTCGAAGCGCATCTGTCCGAACACCACTACGAGCAGCGCGGTGAAGAACAGCAACACCGTCGCGACGACGCCGAGCCTGACGAGGGTACCGGTGATTTTCATGGGTTGATCGTTTGGTCTCCCATTTGGCGGCCCCACACGTACTCGACTGCGTACGGCGAACCGGTGTCGACGTGGTTATACGGAGCCAGGCTGTTACCGGTGTCCATCACCAGCGTGGGTGCGGGCCATAGATTACGGGTGATGGTCTGCCAACAACCCGGCGCGCCACCCGGTCCGCCGTGAGCGTTTATCCGCGGCAGGTTATCCGGGTAGACATATGGATTGGGCGCTCCGCCGACCAATCCGGTCAGCGCGAGGAGCCCCTGTGAGGCGATCGTGACACCGAGCCCCGGCAGACTCAGTGCCACCCCCAGCCCGGAGAGGATTTCGGTCTCGGACCGCAGCGAATAAGGACTCGTGAATGCGGCGACCTTAGGTTCGGCGTCATGCAAGTTCCGGATGGCGCAGTACACCTCGGGACTGTAGGTGTCCAGCAGCTGAGCCGACGGCACCAGGTCCTTGGCTCCTCGTGCCAGATACGGCCCGCCGCGGTTGAAAATGTCGGCACCAGTGTGGCCGAAACCGGCGGCCGCCAACAGTGCCCGATCCAGGTCCTTTTCCTGCGCGTGAATCGTGTGCGCCGTAGTCGCCGCGTTGTTCAGGAAGTCGAACAGGTCCGGCGACGCGTCGGCGTAGGTGTCACCCAGCGTCGCCAACTGCTGAATGTCGTGGCGGATTGTCGGCATCCGCGGATTGATCTCATCGAGCGCGGCGCTGCCGTCGATGATCGACTGCCCGAACTTGTCACCCAACCCGCTCAACGCCTGAGCGGCGGCGCTCAGCGTCAGGTTGACCTTGACCGGGTCCACCTTCTCGGCGATCGATGTGATTGTCTGGAACAGCGTGTTGATCTCCGTCGTCACCGACCTGGCGTCGATCACATTCGACGACGTGATCCGTTGTGGCAGAGGATTTTTCGGCGATGTCATCGACACGTACTTTTCGCCGAACACCGTCGTGGCCACGATTCGCGCGTCCACGTTGGCAGGAATCAGACGCAGATACTTGGGATAAACGTCCAAAGTGAACTTGGCGGCCGGCTTGCCGTCGCGCTCGACCTCGTCGATCTTGGCCACCCGGCCGATCTGCACGCCGTTATAGGTGACCTTCGAGCCGGGGTCCATCACCAAGCCCGCGCGATCGGATAGCATCGTCAGTTTAGTCTTCTCGGTGAAATCACCCTTGTACTGCAGGAACACCAACCACAGCACCAACGCGGCGATCAGAAAGACGACCATGCCGGCCACTCGATAGGGCTGCAACGGCGCCTTATTAACCTTCCCACGTGGACTCGTCATAGCCGGCTACACCGTGAAGTTGAAGTTCGGATTGACGCCGTAGAGCGCCATCTCAGCTAACAGGATGACAACCGGTGTCGAAACGAGCGAGAACCGCATCGACCGACCGACGCCCTCACCAACACCGACCGGGCCGCCGCTGGCGTTGTAGCCGTAGTAGCAGTGCGAGAGCATCACCACCGCGGCGATCATGATCACCTCGACGAACGACCAGAACACGTCGTTGGGGCGCAAGAACGTTCGGAAATAGTGCTCGTAGGTACCGGACGTCTGTCCGTATAAAAACGTCGTGACGATCTGCGGCGACAAGAACGACAAGATCAGGCCGATCGCATAAAGCGGGATGATAACCACCAGCCCGGCCAGCATCCGGGTGGACACCAGGTACGCCGTCGACTTGACGCCCATCACCTCCAGCGCGTCGATCTCCTCGCTGATCCGCATGGCCCCGAGTTCGGCGGTGGCGCCGGCACCGACGGTGGCCGCCAACGCGATACCCGTGACGATCGGAGCGACGAGACGCACGTTGATAAAAGCGGAGAGGAACCCGAGCAGCGTCTCGAGTCCGATATGACCCAACGATGCGAGGCCCTGGATCGCGACCAGCGAGCCGGCCGACATCGTCACGAAGGCGATGATGACGGCGGTGCCGCCGACGACGGCCATCGCACCGGTGCCCATGCCAACCTCGGCGATCAGCCGCAGGATTTCCGTGCGATACCGGGTCAGCGCCCACCACATGTCGCGGACGCCGATGACCGTGAACCAGCCCAGCTTTCCGGCTTCGTCGAGGGGTCGGGTTGCGGCGCCGCCGTAGCGACGCACGGTGGCCGATATCCGCGGGAAGCGGCCACGCAGAACGGCAGCTGTCGACATGTCAGCGTCCCGTTCCGAATCGCACACCGATGGTGGTCAGCACCACGTTGACCGCGAACAGTGCGACCACGCACAGCACCACGGTCTCGTTGACGGCGGTGCCCAGCCCCTTCGAACCGCCGCGCACGGTCAGACCCCGGTAGCAGCCGACTAGGCCCGCGATCAGCCCGAAGGCCAGGGCTTTGACCGTCGCGATGACCACTTCGGGCAGCCCGGTGAGTGTGGTCAACGTGGTCAGGTAGCCCCCGGCCGATACGTTCTGCAGGTAGACACCGAAGACGAAGCCGCCGACTAGGCCAACCATACTCACCAGGGCATTGAGCAGCATGCTGACCAGGGCGCAGGCCAGCACCCGCGGCAGCACCAGCCGGTGGATGGGGTCGATGCCAAGCACCTCCATCGCGTCGATCTCCTCGCGGATGGTACGCGCGCCGAGATCGGCGCAGATGGCCGTCGACGCCGCACCGGCGATCACCAGCACCGTGTTGATCGGGCCAATCTGGGTGATCACCGCGATCCCCGCGCCTGCGCCGGAGAGGTCGGCGGCGCCGACCTGGATCAGCAGGATATTGAAGGTGAAGATGAAAAGCGCCGTGATCGGAACCGAGACCGCCATGGTCGGCAGAATTGCGACTTTCATAATGAACCAGCACTGCAGGATGAATTCTTTCCACTGAAAGGGAGTGCGGAACAACGCTTTTCCGGTCAACACACACATCCGGAAGAAACCGCCGACAAGCACCAGCGGCGGACCCAGTTGGTCGCGGACGTAGTCAGTGACTCGTGGCTGCGTGGTCGTCACGGGCACCCCCGCACGGGGCAACCGCGCGCCTCGCGGCGGAGCGGCTGATCGTGTCGCACGCCTCCTCCTTGCCCCGACCCTAGGTGTGTGACCTCCGTCTCCCTACTCTCAGGTAGTAAGACAGACCACAGGACTGTACCCGATGGGTTCGGGAGCGTGCATAGCATCCGCGTTATTAGCCTTTCGTCAATTTGACCTGCGGGTTCATCGTTATGTCAGCTTCCCCCATCCCTCGTTGGATCCGTTGACGCGTAAGCGCTTTGAGGGGCGCCCGAGGCACCGTAGCGCGCCCGCAATTCGGTCTTCAATACCTTTCCGGCGGGATTTCGGGGCAGCGCGTCGACGATCTCCAACCCCTTGGGGTGCTTATAGCGCGCCAGTCGCTCGTTGAGGAACTGGCCGAGATCCTCCAGGCGCAAGCTCTTTTGCGACTCGTCGGCCACGACGGCCGCAACGGCAATCGGCACCTCTCCCCACTTTTCGTGCGGACGGCCGATGACCGCGACCTCGACGATCCCGGGATGGCTGGCCAGGACGTTCTCCACTTCCGCGCAGTAGATGTTCTCCCCGCCGGAAATGATCATGTCCTTCTTGCGGTCGACCACCCAGACATAGCCCTCCTCGTCCATCCGGACCAAGTCGCCGGAGTGGAACCAGCCGCCGTAAAACGCCTCAGCAGTCGCCTCCGGGTTGTTCCAGTAGCCGCTCATCAATGTGGGTGCGCGGTAGACGATTTCACCGACCTCGCCGATGGGCACATCGTTCATGTCTTCGTCGACCACCCTTGCGGCCACCGTCGGGATCACCTTGCCGACCGAACCGCGCTTGGCGATCGCGTCTTCGCCGAGCAGCATGCAGGTCACCGGCGACATCTCGGTCTGGCCGAACGCGGCCAGAATCTGCGTCCCGGGAAAGGTTTCCGACATCTGTCGCAGCAAGGTGTCCGACGCCGGCGCGGCGCCCCACGAAATCACCCGCAGCTTCACGTCGCGCGGATTCGCCTGCTGCGCATTGCATACCGCCTGCCACTGCGCTGGCACCAGGAAGATCCCGGTGACCTTCTCCGCGGCCAGCACGTCAAGCAGGTGCCCGGGGTCGAAGGCGCCCAGCGGATGGATCACCGTCGGCTGCCCAAGCAGGATTCCGGTTAATAGGTTGCCTACTCCGGCAATATGGAAGAACGGCACTCCGATGAAGCCGACGTCGCCGGCGTCGACGCCATGGGTATAGAGGCCCGACATGGTCTGCCCGGTCAGGTTGGTATGGGTCAGCACTGCGCCCTTGGGCCGCCCGGTGGTACCCGAGGTGTACATGATCAGCGCCGGCGAGTCGTTGGGGATGTCCACCGGTTCGGCCGGATCGCCAGGCTCGTTCACCAGGTCCTCGTAGCTCAGCAACCCCTCGTCGACGGCGCCGCCGGCGACGACGACGGTGTTCAGCACCGGGGTGATATCGCGGACACCGTTGGCCACCGCGGCCAGGACGGGTTCGGTGATCATCACCCGGGCTTCGCAGTCGTCGACCAGGAAGGCGATCTCGGCCGGGGTCAGCCGGAAGTTGACCGGAACGGCAATGGCTCCGATCATGTTGGCCGCCAGCACCGACTCGACGAACTCGGTCCGGTTCAGCATCAGGATCATCACCCGGTCCCCGAAGCCGACCCCTCGGCGGCTCAGGGCGCCGGCCAGTGCAGCGACGCGGCGGCGTAGTTCGGACCAGGTGACGGTATGACCCAGGAATCGCAGCGCAGGAGCGCCCGGCTCCATCAACGCGTGCCGTTCGAGTTGATTGACCCAATTCTGTCGTCGCGCCAGGTACGGCTGCTGGGTGGTGACCCCAACATCAGAGCCGGTATGAGCCTGGTGGCCAGTCAACTCCGCGGTCAACTAGATGATTCCTTTCCCTTCACCAACTCGTTCCTCGAGTTGATATTTGATAAAACTTAGTGTTGTCTGGGTCACACTATGGTCTTGGTGGCGCGAAGACAACCCCGTTGACTTCCCTGGGGGCACCCATTTCTCCGCGGCTTTCCGCGCGACGGGAGGCCAAGCTTCCGCTGCGTCGAGCGCAGCTGTCCGACGAGGTCGCGGGCCATCTGAGGGCCGCGATCATGTCGGGCGCGCTGCGGCCGGGGACGTTCATCCGGCTCGACGAGACGGCGGCCAAACTCGGCGTCAGCGTCACGCCGGTTCGCGAGGCGTTGCTGAAGCTGCGGGGCGAGGGCATGGTGCAACTCGAACCGCACCGCGGCCACGTCGTGCTGCCGCTGACCCGCCAGGACATCGACGACATCTTCTGGCTGCAGGCAACCATCGCCAAGGAGCTAGCCGCGACCACGGCCCAGAACATCAGTGACGCCGAGATCGACGACCTCGAACGCATCACTGAGGCGCTGGCCACCGCCGTCGCCGCCGCGGACACCGAGGCGATCGCGGCGACGGAGTTCGCGTTTCACCGGGCTTTCAATCACGCCACCGGTCGCATCAAGTTGGCCTGGTTCCTGCTGCACGTCGCGCGCTACATGCCGTTGATGGTCTACGCCGCCGATCCGCAATGGGGCGCGGCTGCGGTCGAGAACCACCGCCAGTTGACCGCTGCGCTGCGACGCCGCGACACCGCCGCGGTCGTCGAGCACACCCACTGGCAGTTCACCGACGGCGCGCGCCGGCTCACCGAAACCCTGGACCAAAGCGGCATCTGGGGTTAGGCCTGACCGCCCGACAGTTCCTCGGCGCGCCGCTTCAGGTTTTCGGCGAGGTAGTCCAAGACGTTGTCCACCAACTTCTTGACCATCGGCGCGGGGACCGGCAACGCGGGCTCGACGTCCATGTCCACCGTCAGCAGCGACGTCGCACCCATCTCCACAACGCTGAACAGCTGCTCCTGCTTTTTGAACAGATTGCCCTGCTGCATCACGGTCTGAATTTGATTCGGGCCCGGGTAGTAGACCGCCTGGATCAAGGTGTCTTCGATGGCCTCATAAGCGGCATCGAGTCGCAGCTGGCTGGGGCGCCCGTCGTCGTAGCGGGCCAGCACCCATAGGCCTTTTATCTCTTGGTTCCACTGCGGGTAGGACTCGAAGTCGGCGACGATGGCCAGGATCGAGGCGGCGTCCGCGTCAACCTCGACGGTCTTGCTGACAAACGGCATTGGCCGAGCATAACGACGGAGCTAACGTACGGTTGCCGTGGACAGCAACGAGCGGATGGCGTCCGGGATCGGCACCGGTCGGCGGTTGGTGCGGTCGATATAGACGTGCACCCAATGCCCGAGCGCCGCAGGTGTCTGCTCGTCCCCGGCGGCCAGTTCTTCAGCCGCCCGGAAGATGCCCAGCCGATAGGTGACGCTGCTGTTCCCGAGCCGGGTCACCGCCACACCGACGACCAGTCGTTGCGGGAAGTGCAGTTCGGAGAAGTAGCGACAGCCCGATTCGGCGACGATGCCTTGCGCCGCCATCGTGACCGGGTCGATGTCTGGCACATTCGTGTTGATCCAGCCGTTGATCGCGGTGTCGAAAAGTTGGTAGTAGACCGCGTTGTTCAGGTGCCCGAACATGTCGTTGTCGGCCCATCGCGTGAGCACCGGCCAGAGCACCGGAAAGTCGCGGCTGGTGAGCCCGTCCGAGTCGGGCGGACCCGCAGAAGACGGAGTCATGGGTCTTGACTACCAGTAGCGCATGGCACGTCGGAACAGGTCCGCCAGAACTGGTTTGCTCATCTCTCGCGGAGCGTTCTGTAAAAGACGCTGCTGAGGGTACGCGCCCTCGGTCAGAGCGACCACGTCATCTTCGGTGTATCCAACCCCGCTTAGCCCGTTCGGCATTCGCACCGCTCGCATGACGCGGATGAGTTCGTTCGCCAGCACCTCGCCCGCATCATTCGCGCCGGCGCCGTGCGTATCGGCGCCGAGCAGCCGTGCACCCTCCAAGTGCCGCTGCGGACTCACCTCTGCCGTGTACTGGAACGACGACGGTGCATTGAGGATGACGGCCATGCCATGCGGCACCAGCGGCTCATTGGCCGGGTAGCCCGAGGGATGGAAGTCATGCTCGTGTACCAGCCCTGCCACCGCGTAGGCCATGCCGTGCGGTGCGTGAACGCCCGCGTTGCCAAACGCGATGCCGGCAAGCGTTGCGGCCCACATCATCTGCTCGCGGGCCTCGCTATCGGACGCGTCGTGCACCGCACGCACCAAAAACTGCCCCAGCAGGCGCAGCGCCTCACGGCAGCCAAGATCGCTCCACGGATTGGCACCCTGACTCATGGGTCGCAGGCTGGGTCGTTCGGGAGCCCGCCGCTGGGCAGAGGGCCGCGCGGTGTAGGACTCCAACGCGTGCGACAGCACATCGAGCCCCGCCGAGGCGACGACCCCGGCCGGCAGACTCGCTGTGCAATCGGGGTCGACGAGGGCCTCGGTGGGACGTAATGCGTGCGAAGCGATCCCCGTCTTCGCCGATAGCGACAGCAGGTCGAAGATCGTGATGCCGGTTACCTCGCTGCCGGTGCCCGCGGTGGTCGGGCACGCGATATGCGGCTTGAGCGGGCCCGGTACGGGTTTGCCTTCTCCGATGGGCGCGTTGACGTAGGCCAGAAAGTCAGCGGGATAGGTGGTGTACAGGTTGGCGGCCTTGCACGTGTCGATTACCGAGCCACCACCCAGCGACACGAAGCCATCGGGCTTCACTTCTTGAGCGAACCGCGCCCCGTCCTGAAAAGACGCGTCGGTGGGCTCGACGTGTACGTCGGTATAGGTGACGACGTCTATTCCGGCCGCGACAAGCGAGTCATGCGTCTTGGCGAAGATGGGCAGTGCGGCCACCTGAGCGTCGGAGAACAACGCCACCCGCCGCAACCCGAGAGCGCCGGCTCGGTCACCCACCTCCGCCAGGCAACCGCGCCCGAACGTCACTCGCGACGCATCGACGGTGAAAGCGCCGTCGCAATCCTCGGCAGCAATTGGGACTTCGCAGCACGCCATCGATCCTCCTGAGCCGCCCGCGACGGCAATCTACCGCACTCGGCCGATCACCTCGGGTGCAGCGGTGCGACCGGCTCGGCCGTGCTAGCCGGCAGGCGGTGATCGTCGATGTAGTCCCACCGGATCCGGTAGCCGAGCCCGGGTGCTTGCGGCAGGTCCACGAATCCGTCTGGGGCGAGCGGATCGCAGGCCGCGTCGAGATAGGGCGGGACGGTGTCGTAGCGCGCCACGGGCCCGAGCAGGCCACGCTCGTAGTATTCGCAGACGTCTTCGCTCGTGGCACCCAGGACTTGAAGGTTGCCAAAGCCGCTCATGTGCAGCTCGCAGCGCATGCCGACCGCTTCGCACATGCCGGCCAGTTTCATGACGCCGGTGATGCCTCCGCGCAGGACGTCGATGCGACTGATGTCGGACGCATTGCGCATGATCCAGTCCGCGCGGGTGTAGATGCCGCCCTCCGCGATCTCGGGCGAGCAGATCGGGATTTCGAGCGCGTTGGCCAGCTTCACGTAGGACTCCACGCGGTGCTCCGGCATCGGGTGCTCGTACCAGTAGAAGCCCAGCCGTTCGAGCTCCCGGCCGACGCGCAGCGCATCGTCGTAGGTGTGGTAGGTGCCCCACGGGTCGAACATGAGCACCATCGTCTCGCCGACCGCCGCGCGAACTTCCCGGCAAACCCGGATGTCCCAGTCCACATAAGATGGCCTGGGTAGGGCGGGTTGACGTGTCGCGGGGTTCCAGTAGTGGTAGGGGTGGATCTTGTACGCGCGGTAGCCCCGTCGCTGGCAGTCGGCGGCATGGGCCGCGTACTCGTCCGGCGATCCGAGATTGTTGAAGCTACTCGCGTAGGCCTTGACCCGCTCGCGAGCACCGCCCAGCAGCTTGTGCACGGGCATCCCGGTAACGCGGCCGGCCAGATCCCACAGCGCCAGATCGATTACGCTGCAAACATTTTCGGGGAGCTTCGCCGCCCACAGCTGCCGCCAGATCTCCGCCCGGTCGAACGGGTCCTGGCCGACCAGAAGCGGGCTGAGGAATTGCGTGATCAGCGCCTGGTCCGTGGCGAGCAGGCCATCCTGGTCGCCGTGGAAGTGGCCACCGAAGTAGTACCCCTCAACCCTCTCGTCAGTGAGTACCTTGGTGACGGTCTGCACCACCCGGTAGTCGGTATTCAACTGGCCGAACGAGATTCGGTCGACCCACGTCTCGAACGGCACGACCTCGAGTCCGGTGATCTTCATGAGAGCAGATTGTTCCGCCGGACCGGATGCTCTCAGTAGAGCCGAAGGTCCTGGACCGCTCAGGACAAGGCGTTTGACAGGGCCTCGCCCTGCAGGGCGAATAACCGCTCGGAGTCGGACCAGTCCGGCAGCAGCGAGTCGAACCCATGGCAGGTGCGCGGAAAGACGTGCAGCTCGGCGCCCACCCCGGCCCGCAGCAGCCGCTGGGCATACTCGATCGCTTCGTCACGGAAGGGATCGATCTCCGCGCACGTGATCAAAGCCGGTGACAGACCGCCCAATTGGTCTCGGCGTGCGGGCACGGCGGCCGATCCCGCTCTGCCGGTATCGGGGCCCAGGTAGTGACGCCACATCAGGTCGGCCGCCTCGCTGTCGAAAGCGGGGCTGGTGACGAACTCCGCCTTCGACGCGGTTTCCCGATCGTCCAGTACCGGCTGGTGCAGCAGCTGAAAGACGATCGGCGGCAGCAAGCCGTCGGCGGCACCGTGCGCCAGACCCGCCGCGAGCGTGGCACCGGCGCTGCTGCCCGCGACGGCGATCCGGCTCGCGTCGACGCCCAGTTCCGTCGCGTTGGCAACGACCCATCGCAGCGCGGTGACCGCGTCGTCCAGCGGTGCCGGATACGGGTGTTCTGGGGATAGCCGGTAGTCGACGGATACCACCGTGCAGCCGCCCCGGCGGGCGAGTTCCACGCACTGCCGGTGATCGGTGTCGAGGTTTCCCAACGCGAATCCGCCGGCGTGGCAGTACACCACCGCCGGCGCCGGTTCCGTCCGTCCGCCGCGGTAGACGCGCACCGGCACGCCGGAGCCCTCGGCTTGCGCCGTGTGGTCGGCGATCTGCAGGCCTTGCGCGTCAGTGCGTTCGGCGGCTTCGCGGCGGCGGTCGTTGAACGGCTCGCGCATGAGCTTGATCGCCCGCAGGGAGAAGTTGGTCCGCGTCGTCGCGACGGCCTGCAACGTGGGATCGAGCCGCTCCCAACCATCCAAGCCGTCGAATTCCGTCATCGTCGCTGCCCGTCGACTGCCGAAAGCGCGTCGCCCGCCACGGCGGTGGCTTGAAAGCTGAAATCGGCGGACTTGAACCGGCGGGTCATGCCCCAGAAGGTGCGCGCGCTGCGCGGCCATTGCGTCACCACCCGTCCATTGGCGGCACGAAAGTAGTTGCTGCACTGGGTGGTCCACACCGTACCCTGCATCCACTGGTCAATTTTAGCCAGGAAGTCCGCCATTGCCGACGGTCGCACCGCGACATACTGCGTGCCCCTGCGCCGCAGGTATCGCAGCGCCCGCACGATGTAGCGCGCCTGCGCTTCAAGCACGAAGATCACGCTGTTCGAGCCGACGTTGGTGTTGGGTCCATACAGCATGAAGAAGTTGGGAAACCCGGGTACCGCCATACCCAGATAGGCATGCGCCCCGTCGCTCCAGACATCGCGCAGCGTGACCCCGTCCTCGCCGGTCACCTCGATCTCACCGAGATAATCAGCTGCAGCGTAGCCGGTTGCGCAGACCACCGCGTCGACGTCGCGCTCGGTGCCGTCCTGCATCACCAGCGACCGCGCTCGCAGATATCGTGCCGGGCTGCTCAGCACCTCGACATGCGGCTGGGTCAACGCGGCCAAGTACTCCGATGAAAACACCAACCGCTTGCAGCCCATCGGATGATTCGGCGTCAGCTTGCGGCGCAGTTGCTCGTCGGGCACCGAATCCTCCAGCAGCCGCATGGCGATCGCGGTGAACTCGTGGGTCTTCTCGCTGCCGTGCTCGATCACCGAGATATTCGCCTCGCTGCGCAGCCACAGCCGCGTTCGGTAGAACTTCTTCGCAAAGGGAATGTGCGCGAATAGCCAACGCTCCCTGGGGCTGTACGCCCGGTCCGGTTTAGGCAGTATCCAGGTCGGCGATCGCTGCACCGAGTACACCTTGGCCGCCACCTTCGCCAACTCCGGCACAAGCTGCGAGGCCGTCGACCCGGTGCCCACGACGGCCACCCGGGCACCGGTGAGGTCGACCGAATGATCCCACCGCGACGAGTGCATGACCGTCCCGGTGAACGGTTCCTGTTCGACCAACTCAGGCAACACCGGCCGGGTGAACAGCCCGACGGCCGAAACCACCACATTGAACTCGTGCTGTTCACCCGCGCTGGTCGTCAGCTGCCAGCACAGTGCGCTTTCGTCCCATCGCGCGGAACGGATTTCAGTGCCGAGCCGTAGATGTGGTTGCAAGCCTTGCTCTACGACGCAGCGCTCGAAGTACTTCAGGATTTCCGGCTGCGGCGACCACAGCCGCGACCAATCCGGATTCAAATCGAACGAGTACGAGTACAAATGCGACTTGACGTCACACGCCAGCCCCGGATAGGTGTTGATCCGCCATGTTCCGCCGACTCCGTCTTCTCGGTCGAAGATGGTGAAGTCCCGAAAGCCCGCACGAGCCAGCAGTATTCCCAACGCGATGCCACCGGGCCCGGCGCCGATGATGCCGACCGACAGGCCGGCCTTCATTGAATCTTCAGGCATTGGCCACCGTCGACGACGAGTTCTGAGCCGGTGATAAACGACGCCTGGTCGGAAACGAGGAATGCAACGGCGTCGGCTACCTCGGACGGCCGGCCGATCCGGCCGGACACCGACGTCGCCACCTGCCGGGCCTGGGTCTCAGGGTCGAGCATCGGCGTCGCGATCGGTCCGGGGAAGACTGCGTTGACGCGAATGCCCGTCGGCGCGAGTTCGGCCGCGGCGGCCTGGGTCAGGCCACGCAGCGCCCATTTCGACGAGCCGTAAGCGATGTGATTCGGGAACGGCCGGATCGCGCCGGTGCTGCAGGTGTTCACGATCGCCGCACCTTCGGCGGCGCGCAGCTGGTCCAGTGCTGCGCGGATACCCAAGAAGGCGCCCAGACAGTTGACCCGCCAGGCCTTTTCAAATCCCCCGGGTGACTCGTCGGCGATCGAGGCTCGGTGCAGCACGCCGGCGTTGTTGACCAAGGTGGTCAGCGATCCGAACCGGTCGACGGTAGTTGCGACGGCTTCCTGCCACCCCGACTCCAACGTCACGTCGAGTGGAATCGCGATCACGCCGTTGTCGCCGAGGCCATCGACCGCAGCGTGCAGCTCGTGGGCGCTGATGTCGCAGGCCGCGACGAAAAATCCTTCGGCACATAGTCTTCGGACGATAGCCCAGCCCTGTCCGCGGGCGGCTCCGGTCACCAAGGCGACGCGTTGTTGAGTGGTCACGTTGATGGAACCTCCGGACGGTCACCGAGGCCGCCGCTGGTGATGAAACGGCATCGCCGCCGACGGAATCGCCACCGTTTCCCGTCGCGGCTCAGTTCGTCGTCGAACAGGGCCGGCCGTAGATGCATGGTGCCGGCTTCGACGAGCAGCACTTGGGAGCGTGCCGTGGCGTCGTCCCCGAATACCTCAATGCTCGATACCCCGGTCAAATGCAAGCCGCGCGGAGCGGATTCGAACATGTCGCGGATTTGATCACGCCCGTTGAATTCCCGCCCGAACACCACGAACTCAGCGTCATCGGTGAAAAGGTCCATGCATCGGTCGATGTCATCGGTGTCAAGCGCCAACGCGTAACAGGCCAGCAGATCACGAATCGCGCGGTCGTCGGTCACTGGGCCGTCGCTTCATTCAGGCCTGCCGCAGCACCACGCCGCAACGCCTGAGATTCCGACGCCAGGGTGATCAGCTGAAAACCCTGTTCTGCCATGGCCCGACCGACTTTGCCGTCGCCGGCATGAATGCCGGGCACCACTCCGGCGGCGGACGCGGCGCGCCGGATGTCGGCGATCGCGTCGCGCACGGCCGGATGACTTGTCGCCTTGCTGACCTCCACGCCCATCGAGATCGCCAGATCGGCCGGCCCGACGTAGATTCCGGCAAGCCCCGGCACGGCGCATATTTCCTCGACATCGGCGAGCGCCGCGGCGGTCTCGATCATCGCGAACACGCTGACCCGGGACTCCAGTGCAGCGGTGTCGTAACCCAGGCTGGCCCGCAGTGGGCCGAAGCTTCGCATGCCGGCGGGCGGGTATCGGGTCGCGGCCACCGCGGCGGCGGCCTGGTCGGCCGATTCGATCATCGCGACGATGATCGCGTCGGCGCCGGCGTCGAGCACCCGCCCGATCGACGCCGGGTCGGCAGCGGGCAACCGGACCGCCGTGCCGATCGGCACGTGCTCAAGGCGGCGCAGCATGTGGGCGATACCGGCGTCGTCGAGGTAGCCGTGTTGGGCGTCGAACCCGACATAGTCGTATCCGGCCCGGGCGAATTCCTCGGGCCCGATCGCCGTTGGCCCGGTGATCCAGCCGCCCCACACTGGTGTGCCGCGGGAAAGCGCCTGCTGTAAGTGACTTGATGTCATGCCGTACCCGATTCAGTGATCGCGATTTTCACCCGGCCGGGTTCTGGCCGGCAGGCCAGTTCGAATGCGGCCTGAACCTGATCGATGCCGAAAGTATGGGTCAGATAGGTTGCCAGCAGCCCGGGATGCTCGCCCGCGAATTCACTGGCAGCATCGAGCATCCGTCGACGGTCAAGGGTGACACCGGATTTCAGCGTCAAGTTGTTGCGCAGCATGGTGCGCATGCTGATCGGGTAGCTGTCGTCATCGGCGACACCGAAGTAAAAGACGGTACCGCCGTGGCCGGCGGCTTCGATCGCATGGTTGAGGGTGGCGACCTGATGGCCGACGGCTTCGATCACGATGTCCGGCCGGTCCTCGCGGGCCAGCTGGCTGACCCACCGGTCGCTGGTTGCCCGCGCATAAGTGTCGACGCCGAACTTCTCCGCTATGGCGGCGCGGTCGACTGGGTCGATACCGATAACATGTTGCGCGCCTGCTGCTTTGGCCACAAACGAGAACAGCAAACCGATCGATCCCTGGCCGATGATGCCGACGCGGCGACCGTTGAGATCGGGCAGTTGCTCGACGGCGTAGAGCACACAGGCCAACGGCTGCAGGCCGACGGCCTGCGCGGGGGTGAGCCCCGAATCGTATGGAGCGACCTGATCTCCATCGGTCACGACGCGCTCCATCAAACCGTCGAACGCCGACGCCCAACCCACCACCCGGTCACCGGGCCGATGCTCGGGATGGCGGCTGGCGATGACTTCCCCGACAACCTCGTGGATCGGAAAGCCGTCCTTTTCGGGGCCGCTGCGCCCGTCGTCGCCCGGAAGTGGCCCGCGCACACCGCGAAAGGCGGGCATATCGCTGCCGCAGACCCCGGCGGCCAGGAACCGCAGCAGCACCTGGCGGTCGCGCAGGCAGTCGGGAGTCTTCTCGGGGATCGATGTCCGCTCGAACAGGTACGGCGCGACGATCCGATAGGACCACATGTCAGACCTCCACCGGCAACCGGCTCCAGCCCCACTGGAAGCTGGATGGCGGACGAAATGCCGCCTCGTCGATGATCCGGTAATCCGTTACCCGCCGCAGCCATTCGGTCACCAGGATGGCGACCTCCAGGCGGGCCAGGTGATATCCCAGGCAGAAGTGCTGTCCCCGGCCGAAGGCCAGCGAGCGCTGGATGGGCCTGTCCCAGATGAACTCGTCGGGTTGCGGGTACTCGCGCTCGTCGCGGTTGGCCGATGCCAGCAGGGTGATGATCCGCTGGCCGGGGTCGATCGTGGTGTCGTGAATGGTGAACGGTTTGCGGGCGGTGCGCGCGAACCACTGCGCGGGGGCGCAGTAGCGGATCATCTCCTCACGGGCGACGGGCACGTTCGCGGCGGGATCCGCTCGCACCGCGTCAAGTTGGTCGCGATGACGGCTGAGCTCCCACAGCCCGTGCGCCGCCACCTTCGGCACGGTCTCTGTTCCACCGATGAACACGCACAGCATCTGGGTGGCCACTTCGACGTCGTCGAGCGCGGTGTCATCGGGCAGCCGGTAACCGAGCAGGCCGTCGACAACCGGCAACTCACCGTCGGCGTCGGCCCGCCGTCGCTTGACAGCCGGGATCAGGTGATCCAGATAGTTCGGTCTGGCTTGTGCGGTGTCGACTCCGCTGCCGGGCTCGGCAACGCTGCCGGCGTTGACCGAGGCCAGCACCTCGGGCGCCGATTCGACCGGAATGCCGAGTAATTCGCAGACCACCGAAGCGACGACGACGCCACCATAATCCTGGGTGAGGTCGAATGTCCCGCGGGGCAGCAGCTCGTCGAGCCGCTCGTTGGCCAACGTCCGGATCCGGTCTTCCCACTGCGCGGCTGCCCTTGGGCGGAACGACTTGCTGTGCGCCTGTCGGACGCCGTCGTAAATCGGCGCGTCGAAGACCGCATGAAACGGCAGCGGATGCCACGGCGGATCGGCGACCGGCCCGTCGTTGTGGCGGGCGAGCGTCGAAGCGGGCGGCAGGGTGCCCTCAGATGCGACGAACGTACCATCGTTGACCGCCAACACATCCCAGATGTCGGCGAACCTCGAGAGCGCGAACGTATCCCACTTGTCCAGGTAATAGACCGGGTGCTCATCACGCAAGACGCGGTAGTAAGGCAGCGGGTCCGCCATCACTGAAGGATCGAACGGATCGTACGAGAAGTCCTGCATCGAAGCGACTTTCATTGCAGCGGCGACGGAGGCAGAGCCTGCAGTATCGAATCTTCCCAGCCGTCACGAAGCGCCGGGGCGACGCTCATCCAGGTGACGATCTCGGCCGGCGGGTTGTCCTTCCAGGACGGATAGTGCTCGGCAAAGCACTCCCAACCACCCTCGAGCGCCCAGTAGTGGATGACCTCGTTGTAGCGAAAGGTGGTGGTGAACGATCCCAGCCAGTGTTTGCCGGTGCTTTCCGACCAAGGCACGTAGAGCCGCTCCAGCTCGCGGATGTAGTCGTCCTGGCGGCCCGGTTTGGTCTGCATTATTTCTTGAATCACCACCGACGCACTGAAGTTCGCCTCGCTTAGTTCAGCGAGCGTCTTGTTGCTAGGACCCGGGTACATGATTCGCCCCTCCCTCGACGCCCCGATGTCAGCAAGAAATGCCGACCATTTCCCGGCCACAGCCTGATGGCTGCCGCCTCGCGCCTGTGCCGCGCCGATGCGCGCATAGTCGGCGAATGCGTCGATCTCCCAGATGATCGTCGCCTGTGGCCAGTGTCCGTTGTAGGGGCTGGTTTCCCACAGGCAGAACAACCGGGCGCCAAGCTCTTCCATCATCGGCTGGTAAGTGTCGACGAAGACCTCGGTAAAGCGGTCGCTTGTTCCCGAGCCCAGCGCAACCGTCTCGTGCAGATACAGCAGGGTGTGGTTGTGGTACTTGCGCATCAGCCGACCGGGATCAGTTCAGAATCGACCGGCAAGCAGGCTTTCATGTCGCTGCGCAACGTCTCGGTTGGGCCGACCGTGTCCGAAACGCCGGCCGCGGCGAGGGCGTGGCGCTTGAAGACGCGTGCCGCGCCGCTGAGCACATGCCGCACCGTGGTTGTCCGATGCCCAACGGCCAGAGGCCAACCATCATGCCAGAGCGTCACTTCCGTCATCCAGCAGTCCAGCGCCTGAAGCACCGCGTCGCGAATCCTCCAGTCCGACGCGAACATTTCCGCGCTGACGGCCAAGCCGCGGGTCGCACATCCGGTGCTCGCGGGCGGGATGTGCGAATCGAGGTCGATCGCCTGCGTTCCCAGGATCTGCAATGGGCGGGTATCGCATCGCTGTGGCAGGAGCACGTTGACTTCCCAGCCGGCCCGCACCCGGTCGTACAGCCAACCGCCGACAGAGCACACCACGTCGGCGGGGCTGGCGGCGACGACGTCGAGACGATATGTGACCGCACAGGCGTCGCGGTGCGGTGCAGGTGGCCGCAGTTTCCCGAAATCCACCTCGAAGGTCCTCATCCCATCCCTTCAGCAGATCGAACGCCCAGCGGGTCAGATAACCCGACCCAGCGTGACATTTTTACGTCAATCTGTAAAGGTTCGATTAGGTTGGTGGCCGCGCCGTGCCTTCAACTCGGTGAGAACATCGTCGGTGTGCTCGCCCAGCCGTGGCGCGGTCGACCGCGGCGCCCACGGCGTCCCGTGGAAGTCCGCCGGTGTGGCGACCATCGGGACATCCCCAACCTGGTCCGGGACGTCGACGATGCCGCCGGCCGCGTGGAACTGCTCGTCGGCAACGACATCCTCGACGGTACTGACCGGTGACCAGAAGAAGTCCGGTTCGCCAGCGAAGATCCCCGCCCACTCGTCAAGCGGCTTGGTGGCGAAGATCCGGTCCAGCTCGGCGATCAACTCGACCGCGTTCACGGCGCGGGCACGGGCATCTACGAACCGCGGGTCGTCCAACCACTCGGTCTTGCCCACGGCACGGCACAGCGGGGGCCAATGCCGATCGACTTCCAGGCCCACGATCCAGAACCTCCGGCCGTCACCGGCGGCGTAGTTGTTCATGCACGGGTTGCCCATCTTTTCGCGTTGCCCGATCGCGATCGGCTGACCCGTCATCAGATAGGTGTTCAGGTCGAAGCTGATGGTGTAGGCGCCTTGGCGGTAGAGCGACGTGCTGACCAGCTGCCCGGATCCGGTCCGGTCGCGGGACACCAGCGCCGCGCAGATCGCCGCCGCCAGCGTCATGCCGGCCGAATGGTCGCCCATCCCGCCGCGTTGGAAGGGTGGCGTATCACCGGGGCGGGTCAGCAGATGGGCCACCCCGGCGCGTGACCAGAAGGCCGCGACGTCGTAGGCGGCCCGGTCGGCGTCGGGCCCGGTTTCGCCGTAGCCGGTGATCAGCCCGTAGACGAGGCGCGGGTGATCAGGAGCCAGTGACTCGAAGTCGAATCCGAGACGTCGCAACGCCCCGGGCCGGACGTTCGTCACGAATACGTCAGCCCCGCTGATCAATTCGACAGCAGCGGCGCGGCCGGTATCGGTGGCCAGGTCGAGGACGATGCTGCGCTTGGAGCGGTTGTCCATTTCGAACGGTGGACTGACGTCGATATCGAGACCCAACATGCGGCCGAACAGCCGCGCGGGATCCCCGGTCGGCGGCTCGATCTTGACGACGTCGGCGCCCCAATCGGCGAGGATGCCGCCCGCCGCCGGCCCGGCCACCCAGACCCCGAGCTCGACGACCTTGATGCCTTCCAGTGGTCCGGCCATGCCCGGCATCCTGCCATCCACGCTGTATTGCGCCGTGCCTAATGCCTACGGACGTCAGCGCCGTTTCCAGAACAGGCGTCGCTTCTTCGAAGAATTGGTGTCGACGGCGAAGTCGTCCAGCTCCCGTAACACGTGCTTCCAGAACGCATTTCCGGGATTGCGGGTCTGCTCGAGCTGTGCCTGCAACAAAGACAATGCCGAATACGCCGCGGGTGGCACATTCTGGAAGCTGAGGTGACGCAGCAAAGCGTCGATCCGGCGTGCCAGTTCCGCAAGCCACTCGCGCCTTTCGGCGTCAGTGAGCCGGCCTGCCTCGCGCATGCGGCGCGCCTCGTCCCGGATCTGCTCGCGCGCGGCCGCAAGCTGAGCGTCGGCGTCGGCGATGGGCACTGAACCGGTGCCCGCCCAGCAATCACGCGAGCCCCAGGCTTGACTGAAACGTGCATGCGCCGAGGGCATCTCGTCGAACACCGGCGGTGGTGCCGGCATCGGACTACAACCTGGCGCCATCGCGTAAGACGCTGCCATGACCGAAGACTCCGCAAACATGTCCCAGCCGGACGGTGCTTCGACCGGCTGCAGCACGCGGTGCCGCGCATCGCCGTCGGCCACCACCCGGCTGTCGACGGCGACGTAGGCGGTGAACCGGCACAGCACGCCGAACCGCAGCGAAGTGTCCACGATCCGCGTCTCCAGCTCCTGGGAAGCGACCTGGTCGGCGGCGCAGATGTAGCGGTCCTCCAGGTCACGCAGGTGAGCCCGCGCCCACAGTGCGGTGATCGCGCCGGCCTGGCGCTGTTGCCCGGCCACGGCCGCCGACCAGTCGTGCCCGTCACCGGTAGTGCCTGCTAGCAGCAGCGACCCGGTCGCCGGGCCTCGGTAGCGGCCGGCCACCATCAGCGGGACGCCCGCGAACAGATCGGGTATGCGAGCCGGACTGACGGTGTCTTCGAGTATCGCGAGCCCCTCGGTCTGTAGGCGCAGCCCAAGGGCGAGTGGTGCATTGATGCGACGGTGGATGGCGGCCATCGCCTCGTCCAGGCGCTGCTCGCTTTCCACCAGCTCGCAGCGACCACCGCCGAAGTCGGCGAGGCGGTGCAGGAAACCGGCATTGACGGCCTGGTCGATGCCGACCGTGTGCACCCGGACGCCGCGCAGGTCGGCGCCCAGCCGCCGCAGGACCTGGTCTTCGTTGCCGACCTGGCCGTCGGTGACCAACACCAGCACCGCGTCGCGGCCCTTCGCATCGCGCAGCATGGCAAGTGCCTCTTGCAGCGGCGACAGTATCTCGGTGCCGCCGCGGGCGTCCACACGAGCGAGGTGCTCGACTGCCCGATATCGGTTGCGATCGTTGGCCTCCACCAATCCCTCAAGTAGGCCAGCGGGTTGGTCGATCCTGTCATCGAAGGTCAGCACCGCGAATCGGTCTGCGGCAGTGAGGGTATCGACGATCCGTGCTGCGGCCCGGCGGGCGGCCACCATTTTCCAGCCGCTCATACTACCGGAGCGATCGAGCACCAGCACTACATCACGCGCGCACGCAGGTGCGGCGTCGACTGGCGGTAGGACGGTCAGCTGGAAGGTGCCCTCGTCGCCGTCGGCGTCTGGCACCACTAATAGCGAGTCGGTGAAATCGCCTGCGCCGTAGTGCATCCGCAGCACGAAATCCCGGTTGGCCCGCTCACCGGGCTGCACGCGCACCCGCCCGTCGCCGACTGGCACCGCGGGCAGGCTCGAGCGGACTCCGGCCAACGCAAGGCCGGCGGAGTCAATACCCACGTCAATCGACAGCCGCACCGGGTTGGGGAAGCCGGGCAATAAGACCGGCGGGGTGATACGCGAGGCATCGGGGACGGCGTCGGTGTCGTCGGCGATGCCATCCCCGACCGCGGCACCGTCCAGAGGGTTGCCGGGGATGTAACGCGGCGCCACCACCAGCGGGAAACGGAACGTGGCCTCGCCGTCGTCGTACGACAGCGGGCAAACCAATGTGATTGCGACGCTGACGCGTTCGCCGGGCAGGATGTTGCCGACACGCATGGTAAAGACGTCTGGGCGCTCTTCCTCGGCGATGGAGGCGCGCTGTCCGGCCGCCACCGCGTCGTCGTAGGCCTGGCGCGCTGTGTCGCGTTCTTGCAATTCGGCCTCGATGACACGCCCACCGGCGGTCATCCGCATTCGGGTGACGGCACCGCGATCCGGCAGCGGGAACACGTAGGTGGCTTCCAGCGGCACGTCGAATGCGTTGACGAAGTTCTGGGTGAGCTCGGCCTGACTGGTCAGCCCGGTGATGTCGACCCGAAGGTCGATGTGGTCCAGCGGCAGGTTGCCCCGCTCGGTGTGCAGGGCACCCAGCCCCGCCTCGTCGCCCGGCGCGGCGAGGCCGGCCGCCTCAGCATCGCTCATCGGCGTGATGGGCACGGTCATGATGGACTCCATTCTTCGCTTTCCAGCAGGCCACGGTCGGCCAGCAAGTCAAGAAGCGGTCGTGCTGCCGCCTCGATCGCCGCAACATCGTCGTCGCCGGGTCGGTTCGGTAGCAGCACGACCGCGCCGCCGGGCAGCCTGACGGCCGCCAGCACGGTGACACTGTCAGCGGCTCCAACGGCGATGGCCGCCGACGACGTACGGTCGGCCGGTCGGTGCGTCCAGAACCGGCTACGGGCCGCCGGCGGTGGCGGCGCCAGTTCTCCCCCGACCAGCCCGTCGGGGACAGCGGCGACCTGACGCAAGGCGTCGTCGGTCGCTCCGGACAGCTCGGCCTGGATCTCCGCTAGCGATTGACCCTGCGCCTGCCGGCGCTTGACGGCGACGATCTGCAGCAGGTGGCGGGCGCCGTACAGCGCCGTGCGTCCCCGCATCGCGGCCGGCCGGTCAACCAGGCCGATCGTCACATACCACCGCACGGTCCGACGGTCGGGCACATCCCGCACACGCCCGTTGGGTGAGCCCGGGTACGCGGGCCCGGCCAGCGCGGCGGCGGCCCGGCGCACCAGCTCGTCCATCGTCCAGCGAGCCTCGGTTGACACATGCGCCATACTGACACTGTCATATAACACTGTCAACAACGGGCCGATCTATAAGCTGATCACCAGCATCAGACGACTCAGTGGGAGGGTTTGTGAGCCTCGTCGCCGGTCGCGGGCCGCTCAGCAACCAGCCCGCCGGATGGTTTTCCGCTGCGCTGCCGTCCGATGTGGTCTATGTCGAACCCCATCCCCGACGCGTCCAAGCCGTCCGCGCCGGTCACACGGTGATCGACACCGAGCGGGCACTGTTGGTGCACCGGCGAAATCACCCACTCAGCTACGCATTTCGCGCCGACGAGGTGCGCGGTCTGCCTAATGAACCGGTTGCGGAGGCGCCCGGATTCGTCCATGTGCCGTGGGACGCGGTAGACACCTGGATCGAAGAGGGACGCACGCTCGTGCACTATCCGCCCAACCCGTACCACCGGGTCGACTGCCGGCCCACCAAACGGCGGCTGCGGGTCAACGTCGCCGGCGCGACGCTGGTGGACACCGACGACACCGTGATCGTTTTCGAGACGGCGCTAGAACCTCGCTTATACGTCGATCCGTCACATCTGCGCACCGACCTGCTTCGGCAGACGGACACCTCGACGTACTGCAATTACAAAGGCGTCGCGACGTATTGGTCCGCCGTGACCGGCGACGCGAAAGTCGAGGACGTGGCGTGGAGCTACTCGGACCCGCCACCAGAAAGCCTGCCCATCAAGGGATTTCTCAGTTTCGACGCCGGGCGCGCCGACGTACTCGCCGAACTGCCGTCTCAGGGCCGCGGCGGCGAGTAGTTCGGGCGCCCCAGCCCCAGCTCGTGTTGCGCGATCATGTTGCGGAACACCTCGAGGGTGCCGCCGTAGATACCGGTCGGCGAGGCCAGCCGGAAAATGTATTCGGCGCCACCGTCATCGGCGGCACCGTTGGTCTCGACCGGCAACGCCGACGCGGTGCCCAGCACGTCCATCAGGTCCGGCGCGACATCGCGCATGGTTTGCGCATTCGCCACCCGCCCGTACATTCCCGGGGTGCTCAACGCCGCCTCGGTGCGGGCGATACTGCGGCCCAGCCGATATGCCACCGACTGATCGTCGAGCAACCGGCGGCCAGCGGCGTCGGGTTGAGTGACCAGCGCGGCGATTTCGTCGATCGCCTCCGCCATCAGCGTGAGATGCTCGCTCATCACCGCGATCTTCTGCAAACCGTCGGGCTCGCCTTCGACTGTGCCGTGCTCGACGTCGAGCGCGCCCCGCAGCACCGCCCAGCCACCGTTGACGTCTCCGATGCGGTATTTGTCGTCCACCCGCACGTCGCTGTAATAGACGATGTTGGTCCGGTCGCCGTCAACGGTGCGAATGGGCTGGATCTCGATGCCCGGCGAGTCCAGCGGCACCAGGAACATGGTCAGGTTCTTGTGTTTTGGCGCATCCGGATCAGTGTTGGTAAGCAGGAACACATATTTGGCGTTGTGGGCGTTGGAGGTAAACATCTTGGAGCCGTTGATAACCCAGCTTGCACCGTCGCGAACCGCGCGGGTCTTACAGGTCGCCACGTCGGAGCCGCCCTCAGGTTCGGTGTAACCCAGACACAGCCGGATCTGGCCGGACAGCACCCCGGGCAGTACTTCGTCGGCAACCTCGGCGAACCCGAACTGCTGCACCGTCCGCGCCACCATCGCGGTCGTGCCCCAGTGGAACCACGGCGTGTGCGCCCGGCCGATCTCCAGATCCCAGATCCGCCGGCGCAATGCGCTGAAGCCACCCTCGGATTCGTCGTTCCAGTCGGCGGCCAGATAACCTTCGGCGCCCAACGCCAAGTGCACGCCCTCGTCGAAATTCTCCCCGGTCTCCCGGTCGCGTCGGCGCACCTCGTCGGTGACGAGGACGGCCAGGAACGCCCGCAACCGATCGCGGAATTCCTTGTCCTCCGTGGACAGTTCGACGCTCGCGAAGTCCATGATCGCTACAGCCGCGCTTCGGTTTTGATTGCGGTGTCGGTGGTGCGCAGCGGGCGAATCAGCGCCTCCTGCGCGAACGAGGCGATCAGCTCGCCTTCTTCGGTGTGCACGGCGCCGCGGATGTACGACATGCCCGCACCCACCTGGGTGCTCTCGTGGGTGTAGAGCAACCAGCCGGTCCACGACACCGGCTCGTGAAAGCTGACCGTCACCGTCAGCGGCGCGGTGGACACCGTTAGGTGCGACTGGGCGGTGCCGATGCCTTTGTGCGCGCGCATCGTGGTCGAGATGCCCAGATGCCCGGTGAAGTAGGCGATCAGCGCCTTGGCCAGATCGTCGCGGGTCGGGATCGGGTCGTAGTGCAGCCAGGCATAGAGCTCCGGCGGCCCGACTTCGTCGGGGCTGTTCACGTCGATTACGTCGACTAGTCGCAGTTCCCGGCCGGTCATCGGCATCGCGCCGTCGTTGGCATCCGCGGGCGCGGTGACCTCGGGGCGCGGCAGGTGATGGCGAATGACATCAGCCGACGGCACGTCGACGAGCGCAGTCACGGTGATGCAGCGGCGGTCGTTCTGCTTGACGAAGACAACGGCGGTCGCCGTCGAACGGCCTTCGTGAACCACGTCGATATCGAATTCAACTGGCGGCCCGACCATTACGGCCCGAGAGAACACCGCATGGGCCGACCGAACCGACTTGTCCGGAAACCGTTTGGCGACCGCGACGATCACCTGTGCCAGCACCTGGGTGCCCTCGACCACCTGCCGTTCGTCGGCGCCGGCGATGCCGGTTTCGGCGGTGTAGCGGTCGGGCCCGTCCGGTTGCGCGTCGAACAACTCGAGGAGGCCGGCGACCGACCAGTGCGTCTGCTCAGATTCCGTCGTCACCTAGCGAGCGTGACATTTTCACCGAACCTTGTAAAGCCTTGTGCTCGTCAGGCGGCGTCGAGCACCAGGGTCTTGAACCGCTCGATGGTATCGGTTGCATGCGCCACGCTGTCGCCGGGCAGCCCCACTTGCAGCCAGTTGACGCCGAGCGCGGCCAGTTTCTCCATCCCGGACAGGTAGGCGTCCGCATTGAAGTCGTCGTCTGCCGGGTTGCCGCCGTCGAAGTTGGTGAAGACCACGTCGAACTTCGACCAATCCCGGCCCGCGTCGTCGACGCGGCGGCGCAGGTCGGCGATGCCGTCGGCCAGGCCTTGCACCGAGTCGAGGGTCGCGGTGCGAGCCGTCTGAGCCAGCACCGCAGGCGCGGGAAACGGACACCAGCCGTCGCCCTTCTGCGCAACCCGCCGGCGTGCGGCCCCGGTGTTCCCGCCGACCCAGATCGGCGGATGCGGATCGCTCACCGGCCGGGGGTGGGCGGTGATCCCACTCGCGGTGAAGTGCTTGCCCTCGAACGAGACGTCATCGGTGGTCCAGATAGCCCGGATGACATCCAGGGCTTCGTCGAACAGCGCGGCCCGCTCCTCGTAGTCAACGCCCAGCGCGGCGAACTCCCGCTTGAGATAACCGACTCCGACCGCGAGGGTGAACCGGCCACCGGACAGCAGATCCAGCGATGCACCAGACTTGGCCACCACGAACGGGTTTCGATACGGCAGCACGACGATGTTCGGAATCAGCTGCAATGTGGTGGTCCGAGCCGCGGCGAAAGCCATCGCCACGAACGGGTCCAGCGCGTCGTGTCCGCCGGCCTCGAGCCAGCGCTGCGTCGGCGCGGGGTGGTCGGTGAAGCCGAAGCCGTGGAATCCGGCCGCCTCCGCGGCCACGGCGACCGCGGCGATGCCGTCGCCGCTGACCAGTTCCGGGTTATACGGGTGGCGGTGCATCGGGTGGGTGATGGTGAAATGCATCTGCCGCTTTCCTTAGCTGAGCGCCGACGATGTCCCTGCAAAATACCGCGTGACACTTATACGATAATCTGTAAAGCCAGCCGGGCTGCTGCCTGGTCAGGTTTACCGCGCAGGGAGGCGACACAGTGGGCATTGTGACCACCAGTTCAGAAACCGCCTTCGCTCGATCACCCGAGACCATCTACGACTTCGTTACCAACCCGGTGAACTGGACGAAGACCTATCCGGGCAGCGCGCACATCGCCAACCTGTCCGGCGAACTGCCGTTGAAGGTCGGCGACACCTGGCAAGAGTCCGGCCCGGACGGCGACCGAATTTTCACCTGGCATCTGGCGATCGCGACGCGGCCGAAGCTCTGGATGTTCAATTCCGTTGGGCCGCTTGGCCATGACCGTGACGGCAACGGGGGAATGGACGGCCGGATCACGGTCCAATACCAGTTCACCAGACCGGGCGAGGAGATCACGCTGTTCACCCGCACGATGACGATCGAGGCCTACAAGCACGCACCGCTGCCCGATGCCTTGTTCCGGCAAGTCAACCCTGCCAAGATCGACGCCTATCACGCGGCGGTCGCACGAGAATTGGATGCGCTCGATGACGGCAACCGTTGAGGGGCTGACGACGCTGGCCACCGGGTTCTGCTTCGGTGAAGGCCCACGCTGGTTCGAGGGCCTGTTGTGGTTCTCCGACATGCTGGGCGAGGCCGTGCACACCGTCACCATGGGCGGCTCGCTGACCACGTTGCCGCTGCCCGGGCACGCCCCGTCCGGTCTGGGCTTCCGGCCGGACGGCACGCTGCTCATCGTGTCCACCGAACACCGGCAGTTGCTGAGCTACGACGGCGAAAACGTCCACACCATCGCCGATCTGAGCGATGTGGCGCCGGCCGCCCTCGGCGACATGGTCATCGACGACTTCGGACGGGCCTACATCGGGTCGCAGGCTTTCCACGGCGGCGTCATCGTGCGGGTGGATCCGGACAACACCATGAGCGTGGTGGCACAAGACCTGGACTTCCCCAACGGAATGGCCATCACGCCCGACCGCCGCACGCTGATCGTCGCCGAGTCGACTGCCCGGCGCCTGACCGCGTTCAGCATCGACGAAGACTGCGAGCTGGCCAACCGGCGGGTCTTCGCCGATGGTCTCGATGGGCCGCCCGACGGCATCTGCCTCGACCGCGACGGCGGGGTGTGGACGTCGATGACGCTGGCGCACCAGTTCGAACGCATTGTTTCCGGTGGCGCTAAAGGACGAGTGACCCATCGCATCGACATCGGCGATCGCGCCGCGATTGCCTGCATGCTCGGCGGACCCGCCGACCGCACGCTGTTCATGCTGTCGAGTACCGACGCCTACCCCAAGCGCCTGCTCGGTACCCGGCTTTCTCGGCTCGACACGGTGATGGTGGATGCTCCCGGTGCCGGCCTGCCCTGAAAGGTGAACGATGACCGATTCCTACTACGAGTTGATCGCGGATACACCAGGCGCTGACCCGCTCGGCGAAAAGTTCTGTGCGACAGACTTAGTCAGGAGCACCTGGACGGCCGCGATCCAGCATGCGGCACCAGTGTCGGCGCTGTTGGTCCGCGCGCTGGAACGCTGCGCCGCGCGCGACGACACCCGGCTCAGCCGGGTCGCCATCGACCTGCTGGGTCCGGTACCGGCCGAAGGTGACTTGTGGGTTCGCTCCCAAGTCGAGCGCCCCGGCAAACAGATCGAGCTGATCAGCGCCGAGATGCTGGCCCTGGGCCCCGACGGTCAGCCACGGCCGACGGCGCGGGCCACCGGTTGGCGGCTGCAACAGCTCGACACCGCCGACTTGGCTCACGCGGCCGCACCGTTGCCACGTCCACTCGGCGAGGCCCGCAGCCGCGATCTCGCGAAGGATTGGGACCGCAACTACGTGCACAGCCTGGACTGGCGCTGGCTGACCGAGCCCCTCAACGAGGGTCCGGGAGAATCCTGGATCAACCCGACGGTCAATCTGGTCGACGGCGAGGTGATGACGCCGTTGGAGCGGCTGTTCGCCGTCGCCGACTGCGCCAACGGCATCGGCTCGAAACTCGACATCACCAAGTGGACGTTCCTGAACAACGACCTGGTCGTGCACGTGCACCGGATTCCCGACGGGGAGTGGATCGGCATCCGTGCCGAAACCAACTACGGGCCGGACGGCATCGGCACGACGGTGGGCACCCTGTTCGACGAGACCGGAGCCGTAGGCAGCATTCAGCAGTCGGTGTTGGTGCGCCGCCGGACCAGTTCGTAATTCGCCGAAATCGACGTCTATCGAACCCCGCTGGGCTGATCGATCAGGCCGTTCGCCATGTCTTGACATATAGGTGCTATCCAAATAGCGTCGATATCTGTAATCCGTGCGCGCCAAGTTCGGCGCGGCGACTTCGCCGCGTATCTGTTTCGAGCCGACTCAACTCGCCGGAAAGAGGCACGAAGGTGACCGCGAACATCGACTACGAGGTGTTGATCATCGGAGCCGGATTCGGTGGAATCGGCGCGGGTGTGGAGCTGACCAAGGCCGGCATCGACGACTTCCTCATCGTCGACAAGAACGACGGTATCGGCGGAACCTGGTGGGCCAACACCTATCCCGGCGTCGCGGTCGATATCCCGTCGATTTACTACAGCTTCTCCTATGAGCCCCCGAAGAAGTGGACACGGCTGTTCGCGCCCGGCGCGGAAGTCCAGCAGTATGCCGAACAGGTGGTCGACTCGTTCGGGCTGCGCTCACGCATCAAGCTGAATACCGCGGTCACCCGTGCCGACTGGGATGAGAGCCAGCATGTGTGGCGAGTTCAATTGGATTCGGGCCGAACGGTGCTCGCCCGCTTCATGATCGGCGCGGTCGGCGGTTTAGAGATACCGCAACTGCCCGATATCTCTGGGATCGACAAATTCGCCGGCAAGACCGTACACACCGCGCGCTGGGACCACGAATTCGACTACACCGGCAAGCGCATCGCCGTCATCGGTACCGGAGCTACAGCGCTCCAACTCATTCCGGAGCTTGCCGATATCGCCGAACGCCTCACCGTCTTTCAGCGGACCCCCATCTGGGTGGCGCCCAAACCGGACTTCCCGATCCCCCCATTGGCCAACGCCGCACTGCTGCATCTGCCCATCGTGCGCCGTGCGCTTCGGGCTGCCGTCACCATTGCCATCGATTTCGGGATCAGCGGCATCGGGGTTTTCCACAGTCGGGTGCCGTTTCTGGCGAACACTCTCAAACAAGGCGGCGGCGCGGGATACCGGCGATGGCTGCGCGGGCATTCCGAGTTGGCCGAGCAACTAACGCCCGATTACGCATTCGGCTGCAAACGCCCCTCCGTCTCGAACCGTTATCTGAAGACGTTCACCCGGCCGAATGTCGAACTGGTCACCGACCGGATCGAGAACATCACCGACGGCGGGGTGGTGACCGAAGACGGTACCGTCCGCGAGGTCGACGTGCTGGTTTGTGCCACCGGGTTCAAGGTCCTGGCCCAGGGCGCTACACCGCCGTTTCCGCTATACGGCACCGGAGGCCTTGACCTCAATACGTTCTGGGACGAAAACCGATTCCAGGCATACCAGGGTGTTTCGGTGCCGAAGTTCCCCAACGCCTTCTTGATTACCGGGCCCTATGGGTTCGCCGCCGGCTCGTATATCGCGATGATCGAGTGCACCAGCCGCCATGCCGTGCGCGCGATCGTCGAAGCTCGTCGGCGCGCGGCGACCAGGGTGGAGATCAAGCGGTGGGCGCACGATGCCTACTACGAGAAATACCGACGGCGCGGCCAGAAAACTCTCTGGCTTTCGCCGGCTTGCCAGGGGTCTAACACGTACTACGTCACCTATCAAGGTGACGCCGCGACAATCCGGCCCAGCACTCATCTTGAAATGTGGTGGGGCAACAAGCATTTCCCGCTTGACCACTACGCCTATGCCGGCTTCCCGGGCGAAGGCGCCTCTTCGCCCGCGCCGGCGGCGGCGAGTCGGGATATCGTTTGACCTCGGCGATGCGAACTGCGTGCCGGTGGAGGTGCCGTGGCTGCTCGTAAGGTCCTGACTCGCGCTGAGAGTCAGGCCCAGACTCGTCAGGCCCTGTTGGATTCGGCCGAGCAGATGTTTTACGCGAACGGATACCACGCAACGTCGATCGCGGCGGTCGCCGCCGAAGCCGGGCGCACGATCGGCGCCGTGTACAGCAACTTCGACAGTAAGGAAGCGCTTTGCCTCGAAGTGCTCAAGAACCGACTGCTGTCCGAAATGACCGAACTTCTTGAGCTTTTGGTGACTGCCGGCGCATCGCTGGATGCACGGTTCGACGCACTCTCGTCGTGGTGGTCAAGGCTGTCCACTGAGAAGTCTCTGGTCATTGTCATCGCTGAGTACCTGACGAGCACCTCTAGAGATGAAGGCCGTGCCGCCAAAAACCGCGAGGTGGTCCAACGAGTCAAAGAAGCAGTACGCGAGCTGTTTGACGACACGCTGCCCGAAACGGTCTCCCGGGCCGATCCAAGAATCGACGATGCAGTCGATGCTTTGATCGCAACCGGCCCCGGGCTGGCGATTGCACAATCTATGGGGGTCATCGATGAACAGAGCGGTGCCAAGTTGATGGTGGCCACGCTGCGCATGTGGTTCGAACGACTCAGCAATCACCCGGATTCAGGCTAGCCATTGCTCAAATAGCCGCGAAAGTGCAATTAGCGACGCATTTCTCGAGGCGGTTTCAAGGTTTGGTTGCAACAGTGGTTTCTGTTGCGGCTGAGAGTAGTGCGTTGAGGCGGCTGGTGGGGTTATCCCAGCCGAACCGCTTTCTTGGTCGGCCGTTGAGTTCGTCAGCGACGTA
>Ga0335075_10001372_pt1 | contig 40359 bp, 37 predicted proteins | sample Lox_Sample_24_FD_206723 | JGI IMG/M metagenome (GOLD analysis project Ga0335075, IMG submission 206723) | Soil microbial communities from Loxahatchee National Wildlife Refuge, Florida, United States - Lox_Sample_2.4 | ecosystem: Environmental > Terrestrial > Soil > Wetlands | place: USA...
GCCGTCGATATTTTGGAGAAGCAGCCCAAGGCCGGCGGCTTGCTCCGTTATGGCATTCCCGACTTCAAGATGGAGAAGCACTTGATCGACCGCCGCGTCGAGCAGATGCAGGCCGAAGGCGTGACGTTCCATTACGGCGTCCATGTCGGCGTGAACAAGGATGCGGCGGAGCTGCTCGCGTCCTATGACGCGGTGCTGGTCAGTGGTGGCTCGGAGAAGGGTCGCGACCTGCCGATCGAAGGTCGCGATCTTGCCGGCATTCATTTCGCCATGGATTTCCTGCCGCAGCAGAACCGCCGCGTCTCCATGGAGCCGCCGCTCGACAATCATCCGATTCTGGCCGGCGGCAAGCGCGTCGTCGTCATTGGCGGTGGCGATACAGGCTCGGACTGCATCGGCACGTCGATCCGCCAGGGCGCGCTGTCGGTCATGCAGCTCGAGATCATGCCGAAGCCGCCGGAGATGGAAGACAAGGCGGTGACGTGGCCGAACTGGCCGCTAAAGCTCCGGACCTCGTCCAGCCATCAGGAAGGCGCTGACCGCGACTTCTCCGTGGTGACCCAGAAGTTCTCGGGCGAGAACGGCCAGGTGAAGAAACTCCATTGCGTCCGTGTCGACGCCAAGATGCAGCCGATTCCAGGTTCCGAATTCGAGCTCAAGGCCGATCTCGTTCTCTTGGCGATGGGCTTCGTGCATCCCGTGCATGAAGGCATGCTGAAGAGCTTCGACGTGAAGCTCGACCCGCGCGGCAACGTTGCTGCCAACGTCAACGACTACAAGACGAGTGTCGACAAGCTCTTCGCCGCAGGCGACATGCGCCGCGGCCAGTCGCTGGTCGTGTGGGCGATCCGCGAAGGCCGCCAGGCCGCCCGCGCGATTGACGAATATCTGATGGGGTCGTCGCTGCTGCCGCGCTGAAGCGGCAGCTAGCCTAACGCGGAATCGCCATCGTTTTTTCTGGCGCTACGGCATCCACCGCCGGGCGCAGTTCAGTCACGGGCGCCGTCGCTGCAGGTGCCGGAGAAACCTCAGCGCCGCCAAAATCATCCGCACGTCCCGGCTTCGGTGCGGGTGCAATCCCCTCAACCGCAAGCCTGTCGCCCGGCGATTCCGTGTCTTCCTTCTTCGGCACGACTTTCAGGCCGAGCAACTCCGTCCCGCCGTCAAGCTCGGGATCGGACAGCGATACCGGCATGGTGCGGTCGATCGCCGAAACGCCACCTGGCAGCGCGGCGGACGGAGGCGCGCCCGGGCCGAGCGGATCAAGTTCGGGAAGGGTCTTTCCGCCAACGAACTTCGCCAGCGGCTTCTCGACGTAGAACGCCACCTTGCGTTTGCCGGCCTTGGCCAGATTGATGCCGTCCGAGCCACGTAGACGCACCGGCTGGCCGTTGATATCAGGCCCGCTGGTTACGAACGCGCCCTTCTCGTCGACGAAACCGTCCCAGATGTCGACATAGACGCCACCGGCTCCTTCGGCTGCGCGCTTGTAGAAATCGTTGAAGGCGATCATGTCCTGGGACATCTTCGACGATTTGAACGAAGGCATGCCGACCCAGATCAGCGGCACGCGGGTTTCGGCGATCGCGGCGCCGAGCGCCTTGGTGCGGGCTTCGTACTCTTTGATCCACGCTTCCGACATCGGCGCCACGCGCTCGTCGCTGACCCGCATCTGCTGGCGGTCATTGGAGCCGAGCATCACGACGATCGCGGCGGGACGCTCCGCCTCGATCAGTCCCTTGATCTCTGCCGGCCAGTTGTAAACATCGTCGCGCACGAAGCCCGAGGATGGTTTCGTGCGGTCGATCACCTTGACGTTGGGGTCCTGGTCGAACGCCGGCGTTAGCCCCTCGGCCAGTCCAGTGCCGAGGAAATCGCCGACGACCATCACGGTTTTCGCCGTGTCGAGCTTGATCACTGCTTCCGGTTCGGCCGGTAGCCGGACGACAGACGATTTCTTTTTCGGTGTCGTACGGTTCTTGACGGTAACGGCAGGCTTTTTCGGCTCGATCCGTTTGCCGTTGAAGAGCATTTCCATCAGCGACCGTGGGCGCTGACGCTCCTGTGCGTAGGAATCACTGGAGAGCAGGCCGGGCAGCAAGAACACGGCGGCAAGGGCGAGCGTCAGGCCCGCCTTTGCAAAACGTCTCGATGTGATACCCGCCTTCGTACTCACACTTTCGCCTCTGCTACCGGCCCTGCAGCGACCTCAGGACTTCCTTGCTGGGATGACCGTCCTGGGTCAAGCCGGCTTGGGCCTGAAACGCGCGGATCGCCGATTTCGTGCCTTCGCCGATCTTGCCGTCGATCTTGCCGTCATAATAGCCATGGACGGAAAGCTGCTGCTGCAATTGCTGCTTTTCGTCGAAGCTCAGCTTCGTGAACGGCCGGTTCCAATCCTGCACGAGGCCGCCGTAGCCGGCGATTTCGTCGGCAAGGAGACCGACCGCCAGCGCATATTTGTCGGCGTTGTTGTAAGCCTTCAGCACGAAGAAGTTGCGCGTCATAAGGAAGGCTGGCCCGCTGCGGCCGTCGAGCACCTTCAATTCTGCGTTATCGCCGCCATTGCGGAACGGTTTGCCGCTGGCCCGCGTCACCCCGATCGATTGCCATTTCGACAACGACATCTTGCCGCCGGGGAATTTGCCGCCGGACGGCAGCGCCACCTCGTAACCCCAGGTCTTGCCGGCCTGCCAGCCGTTCTTTTTCAGGAGGTTGGCGGCGGTCGCCAGCGCGTCGGGAATCGAGTTCCAGATATCGCGGCGGCCGTCGCCGTCGGCATCGACCGCATAGGCCTGGTAGCTGGTCGGAATGAATTGCGTATGGCCCATCGCGCCGGCCCACGAGCCGGTGAGATGACTTTCATCGATGTCGCCGCTCTGCAGGATCTTCAGCGCCGCGATCAGTTGCTGCCGGGCGAATTTGGCGCGCTTCTTGTCCGCATAGGCGAGAGTGGCCAGCGAGCGCACGACGCTGCGCATCACATTTTCGTTCTTGAGGATCTCGCCATAGTTCGATTCCATCGACCAGATCGCGAGCAGGATGTAGCGGTCGACGCCGTAGCGCGATTCGATGCGGTCGAGGGTCTGCTTGTACTTGCGCGCCATGGCGCGGCCGACCTCGATCGAGTTCTCATGCACGCGGTTGTCGAAATAGTCCCAGACCGGCGCTTTGAATTCCGGCTGGAAGCGAGCCTTTTCAAGCACTTCCGGGTCGGGCGCGGTCACGTTGGCGAAGGCGCGGTCGAAGGTCGAACGCGAAATGCCGCTTTTGGCGGCGGTCGACCTGAAGCTGGCCACCCAGTTCTGGAAACCCGCATCGGCCTGCGCCGGAACGGTCGAAAAAACGAGTGCAAACGACAGGCCGGCGGCAGCGGCGGCGCTGATCAGGCGTTTGGCGGCGGTGCGGATGAGCATCGTCTCCCTCCTAAAATGGTCCCAAAGGCCATTCATCCCCGAACGCGGTTATCAATCAGTTTACCATAGCGGCTTTCGGGCAGGGTAGCGGACGTGCCTGTCGCGCCGCCCGCCCGGATTTGCGCGATGCGTTCAATATTCTTCAATTTCGGCGTGAAAATGTCGCCTCAGACCATTTGTTTGGGGTTTGGGGGCGGCTAGGTTCAAGCATGCGCAAGGTTCGCAAGGCAGTGTTTCCGGTGGCAGGTCTCGGAACGCGGTTTCTTCCCGCGACCAAGGCCATTCCGAAGGAAATGCTCACCGTCGTCGACAAGCCGGTGATCCAATATGTCGTGGACGAGGCCCGCGAGGCGGGCATCGAGCATTTCATCTTCGTCACGGGCCGCAACAAGGCGGTCATCGAAGACCATTTCGACGTCCAGTTCGAGCTCTACGACACGCTCGCCCAGCGTGGTAAGGACGACCAGCTCGCCCGGCTGCAGCGGTTGCAGCCGGCGCCCGGGCAGACAAGCTTTACCCGCCAGCAGGTGCCGCTCGGCCTTGGCCATGCGGTCTGGTGCGCCCGCGACCTGGTCGGCGACGAACCTTTCGCGCTGCTTCTGCCGGACATGATCATGCAGTCCGAGGTCGGCTGCATGAAGGACATGGTTGAGCTTTACGAGAAGACCGGCAGCAACATCGTCGCGGTGCAGGAGTGCGACCCGGCCGAGACGCACAAATACGGCGTCGTCGGCCGCGGCGAGGATGCCCATTCGGGCTTTGCGATCACCAATATGGTCGAGAAGCCGAAACAGGGAACCGCTCCCTCCAACCTCTACATCAACGGCCGCTACATTCTTCAGCCGGAGATTTTTGGCATTCTGGAGAACCAGGAGCGCGGCACGGGCAACGAGATCCAGCTCACCGACGCGATGCTGAAGCTGAAGAAAAACCAGCCGTTCTACGGCTATCATTACACCGGCCGGACGTTCGACTGCGGCTCGCCGGAAGGCTTCGTCGAAGCGAATGTCGCTTTCGCGCTGTGGCGCCCTGACATGCATGCGCAGATCGCGCATCTCATCGAGAAGATGGTTGCCGAGCTGAAGCCGGTGGAGCGCCGCAAGACCAGCCGCTAACGCTGCACCTTCAGGCCGAGGAATATCGAGCTCGTCTTCGAATCGCGGTCGGGCAGCGAGCTTTTCAGCGTCTCGTGGCGCGCGCGCGCGGTTACGCCGGCATAACGGTTCAGCCACCAGGTCAGACTGCCTTCGGCGATCAGCGTGAGATCGTGTGCGTCGATGCCGACATAGTCGCGGTACCGCGCGCCGAAAGCGAGCGTGCCGGTAAGATTGGCGCGCAACTGCCGGTCGATCGACAGCCGGCCGTCATAGAGGATCGATCCGCTTTCGCCTGCTGTCGTCGTGCCTTCGACCGTCGTCGAGCCGTTCAGCGCGACCGTCGTGCCACGGAAGGGCGACCAGCGGAGATCAGCTTCGACGGTCGCACCGGAGATCGGCTCCAGCCTGCTGTCGTCAAGTGTTTCGCGCAGCCAGCCGCCCGAGATTTCGCCGCCGAATTTTTCGCCCATGTCGAGCTCGACGCCGGCGCGTGCGGCCAGTCGCGTAGCCGATCGTTCGAAGCCGCTGGGGTCAACCTCGACATCCATCATGCGCCGGCCGTATTCGAATTCGACGAAGGGCGTGAGCGCTGGAGAAATTTCATAGCCGCCGCGCAGCGCGACCGTCGCTAGCGTCGAGTTACGATCCTCCTGCGAAAGGATATCGCCGTTGGTGAGCGTCGCGTCGCCGTACCAGTCGCGCTCGACCCGACCGGTGACTCCGAAGCGGGCTTTGCCGAACTCCTTGGACAGACCAAGGCTACCGTTGAGCGTTTGTCTCAACGGCCGTGTCGCGACGCCGACGATCTCGACAGGCGACTCGGCAGTTTCCGGCCGGCGCTCGTATTCGAACGTGCCGGTCGCTCGATAATCGTGCCCCAAATCGAGCTGGAGTTCGCCATTGGCGCCGGCCTGTGTTTCCTTGACTTCGGCGCCGGAGATCGTTCTGCGGAAAATGCCGTAAGAGTCGAGCCGGGCGGAGTGAAGCGCCCAGTCCGAAACGGCATTCAGTCGCAGTGTCGTCTCCGAGAGAAATGCGTCCTCGCCGTTCGGGCTGTAATCGGCGTTGGTCGTGTAGGTCACGCCGCTTTCGATTGATGGCCGCAGAATGAAGGAACCGGCGCGGATGCCGATCGCCTCGTACGGGTTCTCCTCTTCGATGCGGTCGATGCCTTCGATCGGCGCTTCCGGTTCGGCGCGCGGATCGACCCTAATGTCAGCTTCGCTGTCGACGGTTCCGGCACGAACCGTGCCGGTCGTCAGCGTGTCGTCCTCGTCCTGTTCCGCTTCGCTGCGGGTCGGCTCGGCGGTCGCTGCGCGATTACGCTCCGCCGCGGTCTCCGGTTCCGAGTCTCGCCCGGCCGCGGTGGCGCGTTCCGCCGCGGTCGAGGGACGGCGCGGCCTGACCGGCTCAACCGGTTCGCCAAACGTGGACTGCGCATCCTGATCGTCCTCAGGGTCCGCAAACAGCGAATCCTCCGGCGTCTCGGCGACGGGTTCCTCGGAGGCCGGCTGATAGGTCGGTGTCGGGATTCCTGTCTGTTCCGCCGCTTGCGGCTGGGCTGGCGCCTCCAACGCCGTTCGGCGGTCGGCAAGAGGGACCCGGCTCAGGAGGTCGTCGTTGACGTTTGCTTCCGCAACGGCGCCGCGTAGGCCGGCTTCCTGCGCCATGGTGGGAAGCGCGCCCGCGCAAAAGAGCGGCGCTGCCAGCAGAGCGGCGCGGAAAAGCGCGGTCTCAGCGCGTTTTTGCGGAACGGGCCGGTCCCCGGACATGGCCACCTGACGATCGAACGGACGCGAAATTCTTTCCGAACCGTAAATCGCGATGGTTAACACAGGGTTTCGGAAAGGGCTGGAAGATAGGGGCATCGGGGCTGCCACTCTTCGTTGGACAGTCTCCCGCTAACGCGCTAAGCGCTTGCGCATGCAGGCGGGAAGCGCAGAAAAGCCGGATAACCGGCAGGCAGCCATCGAGTCCGCGCTCCGTACGGTCGCGACCGAGCAGGCGGGCATAGCGGCGCTCGCGGAGGCGTTTGCGAACGGTCTCGCCAAGCCATTTGCCGATACCGTGAATATCGTATCGGCGCTCGGCGGCCGCGTCGTTGTCACCGGGGTCGGCAAGAGCCACCACATCGGTTCCAAAATTGCAGCGACGCTGGCGTCGACGGGGACGCCGGCCTTCTTCGTACACCCCGCCGAGGCCAATCATGGCGACCTCGGCATGATCACGCGGGACGACGCGATCCTCGCGCTGTCCTGGTCCGGCGAAAGCGCCGAATTGCAGGGCATCGTACGCTATTCAAGGCGCTTCAAGATACCCCTGATCGCGGTGACCTCGAACGAAGCTTCGACGCTTGGACGCGAGGCGGATGTCGTGCTCGCGCTGCCGAAAGTTGCTGAAGCATGCCCGCACGGGCTGGCACCGACAACGTCGACGCTGATGCAACTCGTCATCGGCGACGCGCTCGCCGTGGTCCTGCTCGAAGCCAAGGGCTTCACGCCGAATAATTTCCGCGACTATCACCCGGGCGGTAAGCTCGGCGCATCGCTGATGCATCTGTCGGAGATGATGCGCACCGGTGACGCCATCCCGACGGTGCCGCTCGGAACCAAGATGCCTGACGCCGCGATGGTTCTGTCCAACAAGAAAGTCGGCTGCGTTCTCGTACTTGAGAGCGACGGGCGGCTCGTCGGCATCGTCACCGATGGCGACGTTGCGCGCAACATGCAGCGCAATCTCAAGGATATTGCCGTCGAAGAGATCATGACCCGGTCGCCCAAGACCGTCGCGCCGAGCATGTCGGCGGGTGCGGCCGTGGCGTATCTCAACGAAAACAAGATCGGCGTGCTGGTCGTGGTGGAAGATTCCCGACCCGTCGGCGTCGTGCATTTCCACGATCTGCTGCGTATCGGCGCGGCCTGATCCGTCAGAGCAGCCATTCGATCGGCAAATAGCCGACAAGCCGGAGGAACACGCGTTGGATGCGCGTCGTGCCGGGCTCGGTCGTGTGGACGATCTCGGTGCCGTCAGGCAACGCCTCCAGCCAGATAAGCTGGTCGTCCCGTAACTGCGGCCGGTACGCGGCAAGCGCGAGGGATCGATCGAACCCTTCGGCCATTCTTGTCGCCATGCGTGGGCTGTCGATCATCATGCCCATCTCGCAGTTGAGCAGCACCGACCGCGGGTCGAAATTGAACGAGCCGATGAAGATCTGATTGCCGTCGCTGGCGAATGTCTTGGCGTGCAGGCTGGCGCTGGAGGAACCCGCAACGTCCTGCACGTCGATGTCGAAGCTGCGCTCGCGCACCGGGCCAAGCCGCTTCAGTTCGAACAGCTCGACGCCGGCTTCGAGCAGTGCCTCGCGGTACTTCAAATACCCGCTATGGACGATCAGGACATCGTTGGCATGCGCCGAATTGGTCAGGATGCGGACGCGAAGTCCCGACTGCGCAAGGCGCGAGAAATATTCGACGCCCTCGCGGCCTGGCACGAAATAGGCCGAGGCGAGTTCGGTGTGCGATCTCGCGCCGGCCGCGACGGTGCGAAATTGCGAGACAAGCAATTGCTCGTCGGTGGCGAGGCCAAGGCCCTTTGCGGGGTCGTCATAAATGACCTTGATATCGGTCCATTCGAAGGCCGGCGGCTGCGACAGGATCCGGCCGCGGAACGCCTCGTACCGCGCAAGAGCTTGCCGCTCGGCATCCTTGGAGACGGTTTCGGAGGGTGCCGAAAGCTGCGCCAGCGCGTTGCTAGGCGATGCCGTCAGGATTGCGCTCGCGTCGATCGCAGAGGCCGAATTCCAATAGGCATCGAATTCCGCAGTAACATCCGCGACCACCTCGCCAACAGCCATGGCGCCGAGATCGATGTAGAAATTGGTATCGCCGACCTCGAAATAGATGTCGCCGATGTTGCGCCCGCCGATGACGGCTGCCGCGCCGTCGACGATAAGCGCCTTATTGTGCATGCGCCGGTTCATGCGGAAGAAATCGAACGCATAGCCCGCATATTTCGGTCGGCGCACGGTCGATGGATTGAACAGCCGGATCCTGATGTTCTCGTGCCCGTCGAGCGAAGCGAGAATCGGGTCGAGGCCGGGAATTCCGTTGTCGTCGAGCAGAAGGCGCACCGCTACGCCGCGATCAGCCGCAGCGAGCATGGCCTTGAGCATCATCCGGCCCGAAGTGTCGTCCTGCCAGATGTAATACTGCGCGTCGATCGAGGCGTCAGCCTGGTCGATCAGGAACAGCCGGCTGGACAGCGCATCGGCGCCCGACGCCAGCTCGGTCACGCCGCTCTTGCCCGGATGCAGTGCGGCGGTCTCGGCGAGCGACATCGCGAGCCACGACTCTTTCGCAAGGCCCGGTGATGTGTCGGCCTTGCGGCCGTCTGTCGAGGGTTGGGGAAAGATGAGCCACAACGCCAGGATCGCTGCGGCGACGCCGAGAGACAGAACCGCAAGCCAGAAGATCATGCGCCGCAGCATTCCGTCTCCGCCAGCACGCCCCTGCGCCCGATCATTCCAGACCGGCGGGGCGGCTGCAATCGATACGGACGCTTACGCTGCCTCGACGACCAGCTCCAGTTCGGAATCCGATGCCGCGGTGACACGCACTTTCGCGCCAACCGGCAGATCAGGCCCGGATACGCGCCACATCGTATCGCCCAGTTTCACGCGACCGCGCCCGTTGGCGATCGGCTCGGTCAGCGTCGCCATGCGGCCGACGAGCTGCGCGCCACGCTGGTTGAGCAACGGCATGTCGGAATCCTCGACCTTGTCGCTGCCCATCAGCTTGCGTCCGCCCCACGCCGCGGCGAGCGCCAGCACCAGGAATACGATCACCTGCGTCTGCCAGACCCACCAGGAGACGTCCCAGAGCGCGAGCGAAATCGCGCCGGTGACGATTGCCGCCAGGCCGATCCAGAGCAGGAAGAAGCCGGGCATGACGATTTCCAGCGCGAGCAGCAGGAAGCCGAGAACCATCCAGTTCCATGGTCCGAGCTCGCCGAAGATCTGCTGCAGCATGGCTGTTACTCCGCGGGAGGTTCTGGCGTGCGGGGCGTTACCGGCACGCGCGGCGGCCGAACAAGAGCGTTTGCCTGCGCGCCGCCCTCGCCGAAGACTTCCTTGGCGATGGAGCCGATGCCGCCCAGCGTGCCGATCAGCGATGAAGCCTCGAGCGGCATCAACACAACCTTGCTATTGCCGGCCGAACCGATCTTGGCCAGCGCCTCGGTGTATTTCTGCGCGACGAAGTAATTAAGCGCCTGCACGTCACCCTTGGAGATGGCGTCCGAAACAACCTGCGTCGCCTTTGCTTCCGCTTCCGCCGCGCGCTCGCGCGCTTCGGCGTCGCGGAACGCGGCCTCGCGGCGGCCTTCTGCCTCGAGCACCTGCGCAGCCTTCAGGCCCTCGGCTTCGAGGATCTGCGCGCGCTTGTTTCGTTCGGCCATCATCTGGCGGGCCATCGATTCGACGAGGTTGGCCGGCGGGTTGATGTCCTTGATCTCGACGCGCGTCACTTTGATGCCCCACGGATGCGCCGCCTCGTCGACGACGCGCAGCAGCCGCTCGTTGATGGCATCGCGGTTGGACAGAAGCTCGTCGAGGTCCATCGAGCCCATGACGGTACGGATGTTCGTCATGGTGAGGTTGAGGATGGCGTTCTGCAGCCCGGCCACCTGGTAGGCCGCCTGCGGTGCGTTCAGCACTTGATAGAAGGCAACGCCGTCGACCGCTACGATGGCGTTGTCGCGCGTGATGACCTCCTGCGTCGGCACATCGAGCACCTGCTCCATCATGTTCATCTTGGCGCCGATGCGGTCGACGTAGGGGATGATGACGTTGAGGCCCGGCGTCAGCGTGCGCGTATAGCGGCCGAACCGCTCGACTGTATAGTTGAAGCCCTGCGGCACCGTGCGGATACCGAAGAAAATCGTCGCAAGAACGAAGAGAACGAGCGCGCCAACAAGCACGTCGAAGCCAACGAGAGGCATGTTGCCCTCCTCCTAGGTTGCCCGGAACCGCGTTAGCGGTCGGCAGACACTTAAGTGTGAATTGTGGCGGACACAATCACGCGGCGCCACAATCCCCCGGCGTCATTACCCAAAGGAAAACAAATCGGCGTCGGCATCCTTGCCGTTCGCTAGCGCTGTGCGGATGATCTCGGACGCAAGCTGCGACCAGGTGATGCCGTTCCCGCCATATCCCAGGACCGCAAAGATTCTTGGGTGGCGTGGAACTGTGCCGATCAGCGGCAGGCCGTCGGCGGTCGAACCGAACGAGCCGGACCAGGCGAACTCGGGCGTGGTATCGATACCAGGCAGAAGTCTCTTCAGCTTCTCGGACAGGCGCCGTGTCTTCGCCGGAAGCAGCGCGTCACGGCGATCCTCGTCGGCGAACTCCTCGTCCTCGCCACCGCAGATGATGCGGCCGTCCGCGGTCGTGCGAATGTAGAGATAGGGGTCGGACGCTTCCCAGATCATCGGCCGCTCGCGCGGATAGGCGCGCGGCTGGGGCTTTGTCGCGATCGCCCAGGTCGAGATGATGCGGTGATGTTTTGCCGGCACGATCGATGCGAGTTCGTAACCGGTGGCGAGCACGATATGTTTTGCCGTGATTGTCGGCCCATTTTTCGTGCCAACCGTCACCGCGTCCGCTGCGTGCTCGAAGCTGGCCGCCTCGCATGGCGCATAAAAACGCGCGCCGCGTGTCGCTGCGGTCCGCAAGAGTCCGGTGGTCAGTTTGCGCGGATCGAGCGCGAGATTGCCATTGCTGATGATGGCGCCTGCACGGTCGATCCCAAATCGTTCCGATAATTCCGACCTTGTCAGGTATCGCGCCGAAATACCGGCTTCTCGCCGCGCCTCTGCCTCGTCCTTCAGGCCGCTTGAGCCAAGCTCTGTGCCGGAAAGATAGAGCGACGGCCGCTCCTCGAGATTGCACCCGATCTGCACCTCTTTGATCCGGTGCCGAAGCGCGAAGACAGAGAGCAGTGATCGCCGCCAGGCCTGTTGCGCTTTGTGCTTGCCGATCTTCTCGGACAGAACGGAGAGCGGATTGTCGATTTCGTAGAGCACCAGCGCCGTATTGGCGGCGGTCGATCCTTTCGCTGGGCCGCGACGGTCGATCGCGACAACCGAATGACCGTCAGCCGTCAGTGCCTCGGCGATCAGCGCGCCGCTGACACCCATGCCGACGACGAGCACGTCTGTCCTGATATCGCGCGTCAGCGTGCTGACGGGAACGGCCGGCGAGCGGTATGCTGACCAGACGGTGCGCCCGGTTCGGAGATCGAGATGTCGGTTCATGGATCGGTGTTCGGCAAGGAACACCGATAACGGGCGACGCGTGCGCGAGTTCCGGCTAAAGCCAGCCCCGAAGTTCGCGGCGCGTGAGCGCCTCGATGACCTTCATGCCCTCATCCGAGTCGTTCAGGCATGGGATGTGAACGAATTTTTCGCCGCCAGCATGCAGGAACTCGTCACGGACCTCGCGGCCAATCTCGTCGAGGGTCTCGATGCAGTCGGACGAAAAGCCGGGATTCACAATGGCGATGCGTTTGACGCCATCCTTCGCAAGCCTCTCCACCGTCTTGTCCGTGTAGGGCTGCAGCCATTCCTGCGCGCCGAAGCGCGACTGGAAGGTGCTGGTGAAACGCTCTTCGCTCCAGCCGAGCTTGTCGCGCAGCAGCCGTGTCGTCTCGAGGCAATGCGCGCGATAGGGATCGCCCTTGTCCGAATACGGTTTCGGTATGCCGTGATAGGAGGCGAGGATCATCTCCGGTTCGAAATCGAGCGTCTTCAGGTGCTTCTCGATGGAAGCAGCGAGCGCGTCGATGAACACCGGCTCCGCGTAATAAGGCGGCACGCCGCGGATCGTCGGCTGGTCGCGCATCCCCATCAGCGCGCGGAACAGCTTGTCGTAAGCCGTCCCGGTCGTCGTCGCCGAGTATTGCGGATAGAGCGGGAAATAGACGATCCGCCGGCAGCCTTTCGCGTAAAGCGCATCGACGGCGCTCTTGATCGACGGGGTGCCGTAGCGCATGCCCCATTCGACCTCGATCGCCGGTTCACCAGCAAGCGCAGCAGCGAGTTTTTCCGCCTGCGCCCGCGTAAATGTCCGGAGCGGCGACTCGTCCTTCTCGCGGTTCCAGATTTTCTTGTAGTTCGCGCCGGACTTTTTCGGCCGCGTGGTCAGCACGATGCCATAGAGGATCGGATACCAGGCGATGCGCGGCAGCTCGATGACGCGCGGGTCCGACAGGAATTCGCGCAGATAGCGCCACATAGGCGCAAAATCCGTGCCGTCCGGTGTTCCCAGATTGACGAGCAGAACGCCAATCTTTCCAGCGCTTTGTCCTGAATTGTCCACGAAAGCTCCGAGTTCGCCGCCGAACTTAATCAGCTACGGGCGGTTTTCAATGGAACGTCTGGCCGCAGGTCTTCTTCCAAAGAAAAACCCGCCCGGCTTGCACCGGGCGGGTTTTCTCCGATTGGTGTCGGACGATCAGCTCGCGGCCGGGATCTTAAGCGTGACGCCGATGGGCAGGGCGCGCGGCTTGTACTCCGGATTGGCGTCGGCGATCAGCTTCCACTTGGCGCCGTCGCCGTAATATTTTTCGGCCAGATCCCAATAATTGTCGCCAGCGACGACGGTGTGGCTCTGCTCTGTCCCAGCCGGCGCGGCAGGCGCTGGCGCGGCGGGCGCCGGCTCAGCCGCCGGCGGCGTGCCGCCATCGACTGCGGGTGGCGTGCCGGCGATGTCGCCGGAACCAGCCGGTGGCTCGGGCAGTTTCGGATCGGCCGGTGCGGGCGCCGGTTCAGCCGGCGCCGGCTCGGCAGCCACGACCGCCGCCACCTCGGTGATGCGTCCGTCGAGCTTCGGCGTATAGGGCCGGTGTGCCTTCAGGTAATCGGCGACGACCTGCTCTAGGCTCGGACCGTAGTCATAGGCGTTCTGAGCGTTGGAGCCGAACAGCTTGTAGCCGTCGCCGCCGCCGCGCGTGAAGTTGTTGGTCGCGATGGTGTAGACCTTGGCTTCATCGATCGGCGCCCAGGCGCCGTTTTCCTGGACCTCGACCGACTTGATGCGACCGGCACCTGGCGCAACCGACTTGTCGAAGGCGTATTTCAGGCCTGCGACTTGCGGAAACTGACCCTTGCCTTCTTCGATGGCGCTGACGCCATGCTCGAGCGAGGCGACGATGTCCTTGCCGGTCAACTGGAAGGTGGCGAGGGTGTTCTGGAATGGCAGCACCGTCAGAACCTCACCCATCGTCACGACGCCCTGATCGATCGAAGCGCGGATGCCTCCGCCATTCTGGATGGCGATGGTTACACCCTGGTCCTTGGTGCGGTCGATCATCGCGTCAGCAATGAGGTTACCCATCGCGCACTCGACAGCGCGGCAGCTCTCGCGGCTGCCGTCGATTGCCTCGGTCGTCTCGGAAACCTCGAGCGCCTTCAGCTCTTCGATAGGCGCGCCCATCTCCTTGATGCGGGCGAGCACGGCCTCGTCCTGCTTGATGGTGGCGTCGAGCGGGATCGGATCGCCAACAGCTTCCTTGACGATGCCGATGTCGCTGAAGGTCACCTTCAACTCGCCGAGCACCTTCGAGTAGGACGCGGCCTGCACGACCGGCACCTTATAGCCGAGCGGGTTGTCGACCATCGTCGGGTAGGGACCGGCCGCCTTGTCGTCCTTGTTCGAGAGCAGCGTGTGCGAATGGCCGCCGACGACGACGTCGACGCCGGGGATCTTCGCGATCTGGTCCATCTCGCGCTGGTAGCCGATGTGAGTCACCGCGATGATCTTGTCGACGCCCTGCGCGGCGAGTGCCTTCACTTCCGCAGTGATCGACGCAACGTCATCCTCGATGGCGATGTTCGGGCCGGGCGACGCAAGGTCAACGGTGTCGTTCGGAACGCCGCCGACGATGCCGATCTTCTGCCCGCCGATCTCCAGCACGACAGAGGGCTTCACCTTGCCGCTGGCGCCCGACTGAGCGTTCGGCTTGACGTTGGCGGCGACCACCGGGAACTGCGCCTTGTCGAGGAACGGCACGAGGTTTTCCTCGCCGTCGTCGAACTCATGGTTGCCGAGCGACATTGCGTCCGGCTTCATCAGGTTGAGGAATTCGAGCTCGGCCTGACCCTTGTAGGTCGTGTAGAACAGCGAGCCCTGGAAATTGTCGCCGGCGCTCAGGAAAACGACGTTTTCGCCTTCGTGCGCCTTGCGCCGCTCAGCCACCGCGGTGACGAGACGCGCGGCGCCGCCGATGCACTCGCCCTTCGTCTCTTCCTCGGCCGAGCAGGTCGATTCGAACTTGTTGTTCCCCTCGATGCGGCTGTGCCAGTCGTTGATATGCAGGATTGTCAAAGTGTAGTCGGCAAAGGACGCGCCGGCCGACACGGCCAAGGCCGACACCGACAACGCCGCCGTTGCAAGGATTTTTCTCATCGTTCCGTTCTCCCTGGTAGTCTCGCCGGAGGGCTTAAAGCCTCTCCTTGACCGCTGTGTAACAGCGCTCTCGCCCGGCAATTTCACATTGCGATTTTGCGGATGCAAGCGGAATCGCTGCTTTTCGCGGGCTGGTTCGGGCAAAAGCCAGGGGATGGCGCCGGTGCTCAGCGCGAATAGTCGCGTTCGTCGGCGATCACCTTGCCATCGTTCGGCAGAGTGCCTGCCGCGGCGAGCGTGACAGCACCGCCGAGCTTGGTCACATCGCGCAAGGATGCCTCGACGGCCTGGCCATCGAGCGCCGATCCGTTTGCCGGCTCGACATGCAGCACCATCTGGTCGCGCTCGCCGTCGCGGCTCACCACCAGCCTCGCCTTGCCGATCTCGGGGTGGCGCTTCACCACCTCGGCGATCTGCTTCGGGTCGACGAACATGCCCTTGACCTTGGTGCGCTGGTCGGCGCGGCCCATCCAGCCCTTGATGCGCAGGTTGGTCCGGCCGCAGGGCGATGTGCCCGGCAGGATCGCCGAAAGGTCGCCGGTGCCAAGCCGCACGAGCGGATAGGCCGGGTTGAAGCCGGTCAGCACCACTTCGCCGACGTCGCCGTCTGGTACGGGATCACCGGTGCCGGGGCGCACGATCTCAATGATGAGGTTCTCGTTGACGATCATGCCCGGCGTTGGCACTCCATCCGCGCCGGCGCTCTCATAGGAGATGACGCCGAATTCGGCCGTCGCATAGCACTGGAAGACTTTTACGCCGCGCTCGGCATATTCGGCGCGCAACGACGGAAAGAGCGCGCCACCCGAGACCAGCCCAAGCCGAAACGAGGACAGGTCCTTTCCGACCTCCTTTGCGCGGTCGAGCATCACCTTCAGGAAATCCGGCGTGCCACAGAAGACCACTGGCTTCAGCGCCTCGGCCGCGTCGACCTGCATGTCGGTGTTTCCCGTGCCGGCGGGAAACACGGTGCAGCCCAGAGTCCGAGCGCCCTTGTCGAGGAAAAAGCCGCCCGGCGTCATGTGATAGGAAAAGGCGTTGTGAACGATATCGCCCGGACGGATGCCGATGGCGCGAAAGGCACGCGCCGAGTCCTCCGCCTGGCTGCCCGTCGCTTCAGGTTCCCAGATCGGACCTGGCGACAGATAGATATGACTGCCCTTTAGCGTCGCAGCGTTGGCGAAGCCGCCGAAGGGCGGATCGGCCCGCTGGAAGTCCATCAGCTCGGCCTTCCTCAGCACCGGCAGTTTCGCCAGAGCAGCACGGTCGGTGACCGCACCGAGATCGCAGCCGGCAAGCCAGCGGCCGAGGCCCGGCGCGGCTGCAGTGGCGGTCTTCAGAAACGCGGGGAGGCGCGAAAAAAGATCACGCTCACGCGCGGCGGGATCCCTCGCTTCTAGTTGGTCGAACTGCGCGGCCATTGCTCCTCCCGGCGCTTCTCGCACGCACTATCGCAAGAGGCCCGTTAGGCGCGCAAGGTCGATCGCAGCCTATTGTCGATCAGCGGAGGACGATGAGGCGTCTAGGCAGTGTAGCGCGTAAGGATGAACTGCTGGCCGCCAGAACTCGTGCAGTTGAGCTGCGCCGGTGTAACCAGCAGGCAGTTGAAGCTGATCGGCGTCTGGCGGATCAGCGAGGTGCCGTTGATCTGCACCGAGGTGCCGTTGCTGACGATGTAGCTGCCTTCTGAGAGCTTCTGGCCGGTGTCGGTCGCAACGGTGGAGAAGACCCCACCGGCAAAGGTCGACATGCCGGTGCGTTGACCATCGATCCAGGAGCCTTCGACGCCGGTTGGACGGGGTGCCATCGGGCCGCCGCCCATGCCACCGCCGCTCATGCAGCCAGCCAGTGCCATCGCCGCTGCAAGTGACGCGGCCACGGAAGCCTTGCGTAGAGTGGTCATCCCAATCCCCTCTGGTCTGCTCATACTTTTGCTTTCGCCCGATTTGCGGGCGAAAGCAAGGCGAGACGGCAGCCGCCTAAGCATCAAGACGCTCAGCGGACCAGAATGTTCCTAAATTGCCACGGGTCTTTTTTGTCGAGATCTTCCGGGAAGAGGCCCGGCCGTCCTTCGAGTGGCGTCCAGTCGGTATAGTAGCCCTTCACCGGACCGAGGTAAGGCAATTGCACTTCGAGGCAGCGCCGGTAGTCCATCTCGTCGGCCTCGACGATGCCGGCGTTGGGATTCTCCAGCGCCCAGACCATGCCGGCGAGCACCGCGGACGTCACCTGCAGGCCCGTCGCGTTCTGATAGGGCGCGAGCTTGCGCGCCTCTTCGAGTGAAAGCTGCGAGCCGTACCAATAGGCGTTCTTCTTGTGGCCGTAGAGCAGCACGCCGAGTTCATCGATGCCATCGACGAGTTCGTTCTCGTCCAGCACGTGATGGGTCTCCTGCGCCTTGCCGGCCGCGCCGAACATCTCGTGCAGCGAAAGCACGGCGTCGTTGCAGGGATGGTAGGCGTAGTGGCAGGTCGGACGGTACTCGACCTTGCCCTTCTTGCTCCGCACCGTGAAGAAGTCGGCGATCGAGATGGCCTCGTTGTGGGTCACCAGGAAGCCGTATTGCGGGCCGGGTGTCGGGCACCATGTGCGCACCCGCGTGTTAGCGCCCGGCTGTTCGAGGTAGATCGCCGCCTTCGAGCCGTGCTTGTACGTCTTGGCGTTCTTCGGCATCCACTTCTCGTGCGTGCCCCAGCCGAGCTCGGCCGGCTGCAATCCTTCCGAGATGAATCCCTCCACCGACCAGGTGTTCCAGAAGACGTTCCGCGGCTTCGGCTTCTTGGTGCGCTGCGTGTCGCGCTCGGCGATGTGGATGCCCTTGACGCCGGCCTTTTGCATGAGCTTCGCCCAGCCGTCGCGATCGTTCTGGGCCGGTTCCTTGAACTTGATCTTCAGATCGTTGGCGAGGTTGACCAGCGCCCGCTTCACCAGCCACGACACCATGCCGGGATTGGCGCCGCAGCAGGAGACGGCCGTCGTGCCGCCCGGGTGCTTTTCTATTTCCTGCCGGACCGTCTCGCGCAGCGCGTAGTTGGTGCGCGTGGAGTTGTCGGCTTTCGTATCGAAGTAGAAGCCGAGCCACGGCTCCACGACCGTGTCGACATAGAGCACGCCGAGCTTGCGGCAGAGCTTCATCAGCTCGAGCGAGGAGGTGTCGACGGAGAGGTTGACGCAGAAGCCCTGACCGCCGCCATTGGTGAGGAGCGGAGTCAGCAATTTCTTGTAATTCTTCTTGGTGACGGCCTCCTGGACGAAGCTGATGCCGCGCTCGTCGAGCAGTTTTTTGTCGGTGTCGCGCGGGTCGATCACCACCATCCGCGATTTGTCGAATTTAAAATGGCGTTCGATCAGCGGCAGTGTTCCGCGGCCGATCGACCCGAAGCCGATCATCACGATCGGACCAGTGATTTCGCCGTGTAAGGGCCAGGATTCATTCGCCATTTTGCTCAAATCTCCTAAAGGAAACCGGCCCCAAAAAGGCCGCTTTGTGGCGCTTAATCACAATTCCCCGTCACAATAAAGGGGGCTGGAGCAAGGGATTCCAGCGGAATTGTCGCTGCTGCCCGGCTTGGTTTTATCGTTTCGGCGATGAGGGGTGGCGAGAAGGGCGCAGTGGGAGCTGTGCCTGGTTTGAGAGGGGAAGGGGATCATTAACCTTAATGATTCATCTTCGATGATGAAGCCGATTGCACACTGGCAACAGAGTGCAGGAGACAGTGGTACGCACGCTCTCGCGGCGTGCTGGGGACAAGTTGTTTCATCAGTTGAGTACGCGTTGTGAGTAAATCGCCTCGACCTCGCGCGCCACGCCGTGCGCGCACTCCGATCATCACGAAAACCGGCAAACGCTGGATCAGTGTCTATCTTGCAGCCGTCGTTGTGGGCGCGATCGGCATCGCCGTATCCGGCGTTGCCACATCGTCGGGCAAGGTTGCCCGGCTGGAGCACATTCAGCAAAAGCACGCATCGCCCGAAAGCAGGATCGCTTCGCTCAAGCCGTCGCTGCAACGTGACGGCGCGATTGCAAGCCACAGTTTCATCGCTGCCTCTGCGGCAATTCTGCCGGCGCGGTCGAAATTCGGCGCAAGCTGGTTCGAGCGCTTCGAGACGCCGAAGACGCTGGCCGCTTCCGAACCTGTGTCGGACGATCCTTTCGACCGTGTCGTGAAAAACGCTGCTCTGTCGCGTGAAGACATGGCGCTGGCGTTCAAGCAGGCGGCAGTCGCCTCGATCGCCAAACACGATCGCACGAAAGCGGGTGGCGTCAAGGTCGCCCGCATCGATCCATCCAATGCGAAGGCGGCCCGTCTGGCGTCGCTTGTGCCGGCGGCAGAGTCCGCGCCTGGCATGCTTGCTTTCGCCGACCCGTCTCCGAAAACGGAGAGTGGTGCGATCGCTGCCGTATCAGCCATGGCCGGCAATCACGGCGAGACGGTCGTGGCCTCGCTCGATCCTGCCGCGGCGCTGCCGGCGCTTGAACCGGAAGCGTCCGAATATACCGTTCTGCCGGATGATATGGCGCTGCCTTCCGCACGGCCGAAATACACGGCCAAGAAGCCGGAACCCGAGGAGGCCGCACCGGCTAAGCCTGAGGCGGTAGCCGTGGCACGTCCCGACGTCGACGAGACGACGCGGACGTTGTTCGGCAGGAATAAGAAGAAGGATGATTCCGAGGGGACGAAAGTCGCCTTCGCAAAGCCGGACGATGTGACGAAGAAGGAAGGTTTCTCCTTCGGCCGCTCGCCCAAAGCCGGCAATGGCGTTGCCGTCTATGACATCAGCGCGGCGCGCGTTTACATGCCTGACGGGACGGTTCTGGAAGCGCACTCGGGCATCGGCCGCATGGCTGACAATCCGAAATACGTGCATGTGAAGATGCGTGGCCCGACGCCGCCGCATACGTACAATCTCCGGATGCGCGAGAAGCGGTTCCACGGCGTGGAAGCCATTCGCATGCTGCCGGTCGATGGCAGGAACAAGCATGGCCGAGACGGCTTCCTGACCCACAGCTACCTGCTACGCGGCGGTCGCGCCGAGTCGCATGGCTGCGTCGCCTTCAAGGACTACGACAAGTTCCTGCGGGCGTTCAAAGCGGGCAAGGTCAAGCAACTGGTCGTCGTGCCGGGCGGCGGCAAGAGCATGGCCGCAAGCAAGAACAAGAGCAGGAACAACAGCGGCAGCGGCGAAGTGCGTCTCGGCGACGCATAAGCGCGCCGGTTACGCCGCGATCGCTTTCAGCGCTTCGACGAGCCGGTCGCGGTCGGCCGTCAGGCCCTTATAGTCGAGCTGAGCATCTTCCATCGCCATCAATTGCCCCGCGAAGCTTTTTGCGATTGCACTCCGGTCGGGGTGCCGGGTCAACGCCGTCAGCGGATCGATGTAGATCCGGATCGTGAACAGAATATCGCGTGAGGCCGGCAGCTTGCGCAGCGTCTGCCGCTCGACCCGCATGAAGACCTGCGCGGCGATCTCGGCATCGGTGAATTTCGACGGGCGGCGCGTTGCGCGGTCGATCCGCTGCACTGCCGACAAGGGATAATAGAGCGCCGGGCTCGCCTGCAGCGACCAGTTCCAGCGCTGCACCGGCCGCTCGATCTGCAGATTGTCGAACATGCGGTCGATCAGTCCGGCGTTGCGCGTGCCGGGTCCGAAGGCCGGCACCGGGTCGTGGATCTGCGACAGCGGCTTGCCGAATTTTTCGCGCAGCGACCACGACGAGGGGAAGCAGAGCGATCCTGCGACCAGCCGCCAGCCGTCTTCGCCTTTGCGCATCAGGATCAGGTCTTCCTGCACGAGCAGCGAGGCTGCTTTCAGCGCCGGCATCGAACGCATCGCCGCCGTCGTCACCGCCGGATGGCCGGAGATCAGCATGCCCTTGCATTGCTGCTCGTAGCGTTCGGGGAAATGTTCGGCGACGTGCTTCTGCACGAGGCCGAGCACCTCGCGCTGCGCATCCTCGCTGCCTGGCTCCTCGACGAATACATCGTCCGGCCGTTCCTCGTAGAGCTGCCGCTTCTCACGCATCTGGTCGTCGAAGGTGTGATCCACCTCGATCCAGTCCTTCAGGTCGAGCGGCTTTAGCCCGATCGTGAAGGGTGAGGATGAGCCGTCGTAGGGTGTGTGGGTCGGGAGGTGGTCCATATTGGTGATGGCGTATCGCGCGTCAGCCGCCCTTGCAATGCGTCACGCGAGCGTAGCTTTGATCAAGCCGCGCAGGGAATTGCCGACATAGAGCGTGCGCGCCGATCTGAGATCGGCCTCGGTCAGCACGGCTTCGCGTGCCGTCACCTGATTAAGCAGCGATCCCCGCAGCACACCGGCGAGCAGACCGCACTGCAACGCGGGCGTGACCAGCACGGGTTCGCCGATGTCGATGAAGAGCGTGGTGATCGTTCCCTCGCAGACCTCGCCGCGCTGGTTGAGCAGGATCACCTCGTCCGCGGCATCACGAGGGAACTCCGCGCGCGCCGCATCGTAGACTTCACGCCGCGATGTCTTGTGCCGCAGCAGCGGGTCGTTGGCGTCGATGCGCGTGTTGGCAATACTGAGGCTCCACACCGCCCCTTGCGGGACTGGGTCGAACGGCTGTGTTGTCGCTTTCGCCTGCCCATCCAAGGCGAGGGTGAGGCGCACACGCAGCGGCACCCGCTCGCCAACCGCGTCCCGCAACGCCTCGCCGGTCTGTTCGGGATCGGCGCGAAAGCCAAGCGTCGCGGCCGACGCGTATAGTCGCGCCAGATGCTGGTCCATCCGGACGAATCCTTCGCCCGGCTCCCAGCGCATCGTTTCGATCAGTTCGTACTCGGGACTGTCCCCGTCGCGAACCTCGCCTTCAGAAGGCATTCCTGATACTCCGACTCCGCGTCTGAATCGAATACGACCCCGCCGCCGACATTGTAGACCGCTTCGCCTTCCGGGAAGAGCGTGATCGTCCGGATTGCCACGTTGAAGCGCATGCGTCCGCCAGGGGCTGCCCAGCCGATCGCGCCGCAATAGGCGCCGCGCGCCGTTTCCTCTTGAGCATGGATGATCTCCATTGACCTGATCTTTGGCGCGCCGGTGATCGAGCCGCAGGGAAAAAGGGCCGCGAAAATGTCGGCGATCGACAGGCCCGGCAGCGCCTTCGCGCGGATCGTGCTCACCATCGTGTGCAGTGTTGGGTAAGTCTCCACCTTGAAGAGCTCCGGCACGTGCAGCGTGCCGACCTCGCTGATGCGCGAAATGTCATTGCGCAGCAGGTCGACGATCATGCGGTTTTCCGCCTGGTTTTTCGGATCGTTGCGCAGGAAGCGCTTTTTCTTTTCATCTTCGGTCTTTGTCGCGCCGCGCCGGACCGTGCCTTTCATCGGGCGTGTCTCGATCCAGCCGTCGTCGCCAAGATCGAAAAAAAGCTCTGGCGAGCGCGACAGGATTTTCGGTCCCTCAAGCGAAACCAGCGCGCCGTACTTCACCGGCTGACGCCCGATCAGCGCGGCGAACGCGGACAGCGGGTCGCCTGTCCACTGCGCGTGGATAGGGAACGTCAGATTGGTCTGGTAATTGTCGCCACGGCGCAGATGTTCGTGAACCGGATCGAAGTGCTTCCTGTAGTCGTCAATCGTCCACGTCGCGCGTGCGTCGAAGATCGGCCCGTTGGTCGGACGCGCGGCGTCAAGCTCGACGCGCCTTTCCGATGGTCCGTCGAAAATACCGAACACCATCAGCGGCACACGCCGCTCTTTCGGCATCAGCGGTGCGAGCTTCGGCTCGAACAGGTAACCCGCTTCGTAGGAGAAATACCCGGCCAGCCATTTTCCGTCGGCCTTGGCCCGCTCCAACGCGCCGAGCGCGGCGAAAAAATCGGCCGGCTCGGTCGGCGCAATGATCTTCGACGGCTGCTCGAACAGCAGCGTTTCACCCGCGACGTCGTCGCGGAAAAGCACGAAGGGTTGGGACTGATCGAGCATGGTCTTGGCGTGGCGTGTGGCCGGCCTGGAAAGGCTATTGCAACGTTTCCAGTTCGTCGATCATCGAGCTGATCACCGCAAGTCCGATCTGCCAGAACGCCGGATCTGTCGCGTCGAGGCCGAACGGTTTCAGCAGCTCTGAGTGATGCTTCGTGCCGCCGGCGCGCAGCATGGTGAAATACTTCTCCTGAAAGCCGCGCTCGGCATTCTGATAGACCGCGTAGAGCGAGTTCACCAGGCAGTCGCCGAAGGCATAGGCGTAGACATAGAAGGGCGAATGGATGAAGTGCGGGATGTAGGCCCAGAAGACCTCGTAACCTTCCTTCAGCCGGATCGCTGGCCCGAGGCTTTCGGCCTGCACCTCCAGCCAGAACTGGCCGATCTTGTCGGATGTCAGTTCGCCCTTGCGCCGCTCCGTGTGGATCTTGCGCTCCATCTGGTAAAACGCGATCTGCCGCACCACGGTGTTGATCATGTCCTCGACCTTTTGGGCCAGCATCGCCTTGCGCTCGCGCCGGTCGGTGGTCCTGTCGAGCAGCGAACGGAATGTCAGCATCTCGCCGAACACCGAGGCTGTCTCGGCGAGCGTCAGCGGCGTCGAGGCCATCAGCGCGCCCTGGTCGGCGGCAAGCACCTGATGCACGCCGTGGCCGAGCTCATGCGCGAGTGTCATCACGTCGCGCGGCTTGCCCATGTAGTTCAAGAGCACGAAGGGATGCGCCGACGGCACCGTCGGATGCGCAAACGCGCCCGGCGCCTTGCCGGGCCGCACCGGCGCGTCGATCCAGCGCTTGTCGAAAAAGCCGCGCGCTATCTCGGCCATATCCGGCGAGAACTGATGATAGGCGGAGAGCACCGTGTTCTTCGCCTCGTCCCAGCCGATCGTCGCCTGCGGCGTCTCGGGCAGCGGCGCGTTGCGGTCCCAATGGCTCATCGTCTCCATGCCGAGCCATTTCGCCTTCATCGCGTAATAGCGGTGCGAGAGGCGCGGATAGGCTTCCGTTACGGCTGCCGACAGCGCGTCGACCACGCTGCGTTCGACCCGGTTCGCCAGGTGGCGCGAGTCGGCGATGTCCTCAAAGCCGCGCCAGCGGTCGGAGATTTCCTTGTCCTTGGCCAGCGTGTTGGTGATCAGCGTGAAGGTGCGCAGGTTTTCGCGGAAGGTCTTTGCCAGCGCATCCGACGCCTCGTGGCGCACGCGCTCGGCAGGGTCCTGCAGCATGTTGATCGTCGGTTCGAGCGTCAGCTCCTTGCCGCCGACCTCGAAACGCAGATCGGTCATCGTTTCGTCGAAGAGCCGGTTCCAGGCGGCGCGGCCGGTGATCGATTTTTCATGGAAGAGCTGCTCGACCCGGTCCTCGAGCTGATACGGCTTGTCCTTCCTGAGATCGAGCACCCAGGGCCGGTAGTGGCCGAACGCCTTGTCTGCGTCGAGCGCGGAAGCGATCAACGCGTCATCGACGAGGTTCAGCTCCAGCGGGAAGAACAGCAGGTGCGAACTGGCATCCGTCATCTTCTCCTGGATGTCGCCATAGAGCTTGGCCCGCTTCGGGTCGGACGTGTTGCCCGCATAGATCAGCGAGGCATACGAGGCCACCTTGCCGATCAGCTCCTCCAGCGCCTCATACGCCTTCAGTGCCACGCCAAGCTGGCCCTTGTCCCCCTTGCCAGCTTCGTCGGCGAGCTTGCCCTTCCAGCGATTCTCGAACGTGAGCGCATCTTTCGCCGTTTTCTCCATGTCGCGCTTCAGTTCCGGCGCGTCCATGGTCGCATAGAGATCGGAAAGGTCCCATTCCGGCAGATCGCCAAGCCGGGCGGCGTTTGGCGCGGCGGCGCGTGCCTTCGAGTGCTTGGAAGCGGGCATCCGGGTCACCTTCGAGATGGCTGAGGAAAAGTTAACCGGAGTGGGCTTTCTTTCACCGGCTTTCTTGAGAGCTTATTTAGAACCCTGTGCCAGGATGGTCCAGATCGCGCCCATCAACGCCGCAATTTTTCGCCAGGAGCCATGGCCGGACCGATCCTTCTTGTCGACGACGATCCCGTGCAGCGTCGCCTTCTCGACGCCGCCGTATCGAAGTCGGGCCACGAAACCCTCGTTGCCGATGGCGGCGAGGCCGCACTTGGCGTGCTTGAGGGGCCGCGTGGCGGCGACGTTTCGGTCATCGTCCTTGACCTTGCCATGCCCGGCCTCGACGGCCTCGGCGTGCTGCGCCAGATGGGCGAGCGCGGCATCGATATTCCCGTCGTCGTGCAGACGGCACAGGGCGGCATCGATACCGTGGTCACCGCCATGCGGGCGGGCGCCTTCGATTTCCTGGTGAAGCCGGCATCGCCGGAAAAGATCAATGTGGCGATCGCCAATGCGCTCAAGGTCGGCGCGATGGAGGAAGCACCCCGCCGCGGCCGGAAAAGTGCTGCCGGCACACTCACCTTCAAGGATCTGATCACCCAAAGTGCGGCGATGGAACGTGTCGTGCGGCTTGGCCAGAAGGCTGCCGCGTCGAACATCCCGATCCTGATCGAGGGCGAGTCGGGTGTCGGCAAGGAGCTTGTCGCCCGCGCCATTCAGGGTTCCGGCGAGCGCCGTTCCAAATCGTTCGTCACCGTCAATTGCGGTGCGATCCCCGACAATCTCGTCGAAAGCATCCTGTTCGGTCACGAGAAGGGGTCGTTCACCGGCGCCACCGAAAAGCATACCGGCAAGTTTGTCGAAGCGCATGGCGGCACGCTGTTCCTGGACGAGATCGGCGACCTGCCGCTCGACGTGCAGGTGAAGCTCCTGCGCGCGGTGCAGGATGGCGAGGTCGATCCGGTCGGCGCGCGCTCGACGATCAAGGTCGATATCCGCCTGATCTCAGCCACCCACCGTGACCTGTTGCAGCGTGTGCGTGACGGCAAGTTCCGCGAGGATCTGTTCTACCGCCTCAACGTGTTCCCGATCTTCGTGCCGCCGCTGCGAGACCGGCGCGAGGATATTCCCTACCTCGTCGATCATTTCATGGCGCGCATCGTGCCGCAGAAATCGAAGGTGCGCGCCGTCGCGCCGTCGGCGGTCGCCATGCTCCAGGCCTATGACTGGCCGGGCAATGTCCGGCAGTTGGAAAATGCCGTCTTCCGCGCCTCCGTCCTGTGCGAAGGCGATACGCTGGTCGCTGACGATTTCCCGCAGATTCGCGCCCAGGTCGAAGGCATTTCCATCCAGACGGTCGAATCGGTCGGCGCTGCAAAATCCGAAAAACCGGTCGTTCCAATCCGCGTGCCGGCACAGCCCGACCCGGTGCCGCCCGGCGGTCATTTCGGCCTGCTGAAGGCATTGGACGACCGCGGAAACGTGCGATCGCTGGCCGATCTCGAGGTTGAGATGATCAAGCTCGCAATCGCCCACTACGACGGGCAAATGAGCGAAGTGGCGCGGCGGCTGGGGATCGGGCGTTCCACACTCTACCGGAAGTTGAAAGAATATGGCATCGAGGCCGGTCCCGGCCAGGACGCCCCCGCGTCTTAACCTTTGCTCCGGATTTCCGCGGCAACGGGCGGTTTACCCTCTTTCCAAGGGCGGATTTTTGGACAAGAACTCGCCACGGTGTTACCGCATTTCGCTTCAATAAGTGGCGATTAACCATTAGTGTCGATAGTCGGACTTGACCCTATCTCGTCCGGACGTCGAATCCGGGGACAATTCGGCAGTGCGTAAGGCCTATTGATTTGATCACATTCGAGCGACACAAAGGCGGGCGCGCCTATGCTGCGGCCGTCTGGCAGAGAGCCTTCGCTGCGGTCATGCTGGCCGTGAGCTTCTTTCTTCTTTCGGCGCCGCTCGCGAATGCCGAAACCCGTACCCTGAAACTCTACTTCGTCCACACGCGCGAAAAGGCCGAGATAACCTTCAAGCGCAACGGCCGCTACGATCAGTCTGGCCTTAACAAGGTCAATCGGTTCCTGCGCGACTGGCGCCGCAACGAGCCGACCAAGATGGATCCGCGGCTTCTGGACATCGTCTGGGAAGCATACAAACAGTCCGGATCGAACGACTACATTCACGTCATCTCAGCCTATCGTTCGCCGGCCACCAACGGCATGCTGCGCAGCCGCTCGAAGGGTGTCGCCAAGAAAAGCCAGCACATGCTCGGCAAGGCGATGGACTTCTACATCCCCGGCGTGAAGTTGAAGACGCTGCGCAACATCGGCCTCAAACTGCAGGCCGGCGGCGTTGGTTATTATCCGCGTTCGGGCTCGCCCTTCGTGCACCTCGACGTTGGCAGCGTACGCCACTGGCCGCGCATGAGCCGTTCCGAACTTGTCGCCGTGTTCCCGAGTGGCAAGACGCTGCACGTGCCATCCGACGGCAAGCCGCTGCCCGGCTATGACCAGGCGGTCGCATCATACGAGTCGCGGAAGAAGAGCGGTGGCCTCGCGATTGCAAGCGCGCGCGCTTACAGCGACGATGAAGGTTCTGGCGGCAGTGGCCGCAACGGCAAGGGTTTCCTGGCCGCGTTCTTTGGCGGTGGCGCCGACGAGGAAGAGGATAACAACGACGCGACGGCGGTTGCCGCGGCCGCGCCGGAGCCGGCTCCCAAATCGAACGATTCGAAGATCCGCGTCGTTGCTCCTCAGGATGCGCAGCGCGTCGAGATCGCGTCCGCTCCTGCCGAGGAAGAACCCGAGGCGATCATTGCCGCCCTGCCTGCGCGCAACATTCCGGTGCCAGGCGCCGCACCGCGTCCGCTTGTCGACGTTGGAGCCTCGCCGGCAGCGCCCTTGGTAGAGATGGCGGCTGCTGAACCTGCATCCTTGCCGTTCGAGATGAAGCCGGTCGAAGAGAGTGCTGCGGTCGAGACCGAAGTGGCGCTTGGTATCCCGCTGCCAACTCGCCGGCCTGACTACACGGCGGCGACCGAGGGCGCACAGGTGGCTCTCGCCGCGGTCGAGGAAGAGACCGTTGGCGGCGTTCCCATGCCCGCCGTTCGCCCCGATAGCGCCGAGGAAGCGCTTCGCAAGATTGCATCGGCGCCGCTGCCGGACGAGATCGCGAGCGACAACGTCGTCGTGGCCTCGCTGCCGAAGCCGGCTGAAACCGGACCGTTCGCGGAAACCGCCGAGGAGATCATTCCGGGCGAGAAGGTTGCCGCGCTCGGCTATGCTGCAGACTCGCCGCGTTCGACGCTTGCCTCCAGAGGCGATGCGGTCACCGTCAGGACGACCGTGAAGAGTGCGCGTGCGACCCGCAACGACAGACGCCCCGAGCCGCGCGCGATCGTGGTCGCCGCACAGCCTGACGAAGCGCGCTGGGCGCTGAACAGCGAGCCTGTCGCCAACATGCAGCGCATGGCCGGCGCTCCGACCTTCTCCACGCGTGCCGTGACCACCGCGCCGGCGGAAGTTCTGACGGTCGGTTTCCAGCAGGGTGAGATGGCTGACGCCAACCGGTTCACAGGCAAGGCCGTGACCTTCCTGTCGGTCGCGAAGTTCCAGACGAACTAAGCCGATCTGCATCGAAGATTTAAAACGGCGGCCTTGGCCGCCGTTTTCGTTAAAGCCGTGTCTCCCGAAAGTGTGTCGCGGTTTCGGGTCGAAGACACGAGCAAAATCTACGCTTTCGCGAGCTTCGACGCCTCGCGCGCCAGCGCTTCGATCTCCGTCCATTTGCCTTGCTTGACCATGTCGTCCGGCGCGACCCACGAGCCGCCGACGCACACGACGTTGGGCAGCGAGAGATAGTCGTTGGCATTCTTGGCGCTGACGCCACCGGTCGGGCAGAAGCGTATGCCGGCAAGCGGCGAGGCGAGCGATTTCAGGAACGCGGCGCCGCCGGCTTGTTCCGCCGGGAAGAACTTCAGGAAATCGACGTCCGCTTCAAGTGCCGCCATCATCTCGCTGGGCGTGATCGCGCCGGGCAGCAGCGGCACGTCATGATCGCGGTTCGCCTTGAACAGCTCCTTTGTCGCGCCGGGGCTGACGATGAACTGCGAGCCGGCCTTGGCCGCCTGCTTGAACTGTTTGGCGTTTAGGATCGTGCCCGCGCCGACGACTGCCTCCTCGACTTCCTTCGCCGCGCGTTCGATCGCCTCCAGCGCTTCCTTGGTGCGCAGAGTGATCTCGATGACGCGCAAGCCTCCCTTGGCGAGCGCGCGCGCCAGCGGTACGGCGTCTTTCGCCCGCTCGATTTTGAGGACGGGAATGACCGGCTGGCCGTTGAGGAGAGCAAGGAGTTTGTCGGTTTTCTTGGACATCGGCTTTCAGATCGCCTTGATTTTCAATCGATTTAACAAATGGGCTTCTGGGAGTCCACGCGGGCATGTGTCGCGGGGGGAGACTTGAATCGACCTTATGTCGGCGCTACGCGCTCGCCAATGGACCAATCACCCCAACAACCGTTTCTCGTCGCAGCACTTTACCGCTTCGCGCGGCTGCCGCGTTTTACCGAGCTGAAACAACCGCTCGCCGCCTTTTGTTGCGCGCGCGGCATCAAGGGCACGCTGCTCTTGGCCGACGAGGGCATCAACGGCACGGTAGCCGGCAGCGAACAGGCGATCCGCGAACTTGTCGGCTATCTCGACGCCATCCCCGAACTCACCGGCCTTGAGGTGAAATACAGCGCGGCCGAGACGATGCCCTTCCACCGCATGAAGGTGCGGCTGAAGAAGGAGATCGTCACCATGGGCGTCGCCGGCATCGATCCGCTGGAAAGCGTCGGCACCTATGTCGAGGCGCGCGATTGGAATGCGCTGATCGCCGATCCGGATACCGTCGTCATCGACACGCGCAACGACTACGAGGTCGCGATCGGCACATTCCGCGACGCCGTCGATCCGAAGACGACGAGCTTCAGCGATTTCCCGACCTGGCTTGAAGAGCATCGCGCGGACCTCGAAGGCCGCAAGGTGGCGATGTTCTGTACCGGCGGCATTCGCTGCGAGAAGGCGACGGCCTATGCGCGTTCGCTCGGGCTCGAAGAGGTGTTCCACTTGAAGGGCGGCATCCTGCGTTATCTTGAAGAGGTCGCGGCCGAAGACAGCCGTTGGCAGGGCGAGTGTTTCGTCTTCGACGAGCGCGTCGCGGTGACGCACGGACTCGCGCGCGGCGAAGCGGAACTCTGCCGTGCCTGCCGTCGTCCGCTGACCGTCGAGGATCGCGCGTCGAAATTCTACCGTGCGGGGATTTCCTGCGCCTACTGTCATGACAGCCGCAGCGATATCGACCGCGAACGTTACGCCGAGCGGCACCGCCAGGTCGAACTGGCGTCCCGGCGCGGGAGAAAACATATCGGCAGTTAACACCGCCTGTCATTGCAATGCCGTGATTGGACTCCTACCTCTGCGCGAGTGCCGGACACGGCGCGAGGGGTGCTTTTAATGGGAGACCTTCATGCTTGATCCGAAAAAGCTGCTCGACGACCTGCTCGGCTCGAAAATTCCCGGCACGGAATCCACGGTCCGCGATGGCGCGGGCAAAGCCACGCAGATGGCCAAGGACAATCCGCTCGCCGCTGGCGCCCTGGTCGCGGTCCTGCTCGGCACTGGCGCCGGCCGCCAGGTCACTGGCACCGCGCTGAAACTGGGCGGCATCGCTGCCGTCGGCGGTCTCGCCTACAAGGCCTGGCAGAATTACAAGAATGGCGACAAGCCGAGCGATGCCGCCGCGCAAGCGGAGCCGCAACTGCTGCCACCCCCGACTGACACGAGCTTCCATCCATCGAACGCGCCGCAAGGCGAAGCCGAATTCGCGCTGTCGCTGGTGCGCGCCATGATCGCCGCGGCGAAGTCCGACGGTCATGTCGACGAGGATGAGCGCAAGAAGATCGCCGACAAGCTTTCATTGTCCGGCATCGGCGCCGAGGCCGAAAAATTCCTGCTGGAAGAGCTGGATCGTGCGGTCGATCTCGACGCGCTCGTCGCTGCGGCAAAGACCGACGCGCAGAAGCTCGAGCTCTACACCGCGTCACGCCTGGCGATCGATCCTGATTCGCGCGCCGAGCGCGGTTATCTCGATCAGCTTGCCGGGCGGCTCGGTCTGCCGGATGCGCTTGTCGATCACGTCGAGGCGACAGTAAAGGCCGCAACCGTTCCGGTCAGCGCGCCGGCCTCGGTGCCGTCCGTCGGCGCAACGACCAAATCACCGTGGTGAACAGCGCAGCACTGCGCTGACCAGCGCATCTTTGCGCTGAGCGCCGCATCATTTTCGCTGGCGCTGCCGGAAACTCGGCGGCGTCGCGCGGTCGATCAGTCTTTCCAGCGTCGCGTCCCTGTCACGGTCGAGCAGCGGCTTCAGCACGAAGCCGCGGCCTGCGACCAAGAGATTGGCGATGCCGTGGACGATCGACCACGCGGCCGCCACATCGAGCCTGCCGTCGTCGTGCTCCAGCGGATTGCGCGCCGTCATGTCGGCAACGTCCTTGACCAGCACCATGAATCCGTTTGTGGCATGCCGTACCAGTTCGGGGTCGTCCGAGTCCGGACGTTCCGATCCGAACATCAGCTTGAACAGCCCCGGATTGGCGAGCGCGAAGTCGATGTAGCCGAGCCCCGAAGCGATGAACTGCGCGTGCGGATCCGGCGTGGCCTGTGCCTGGCGATCCTTCATGGCGGTGTAGAACCGTTCCGCCGCCAGTGCGGCGAGCGCGGTGAGCAGCGCGCTGGTGTCCTTGAAATGATGCGCAGGCGCTGCGTGCGACACACCGGCGCGCTTGGCGACGCCGCGCAGGCTGAACGCTTCGATACCCTTTTCGGTCAGTTCCTGTTCCGCAGCCTCGAGCAGCGCCTTCCTCAGGTCTCCGTGGTGATAAGGGGCCTTGGCGGGCTTCGTTCTGGTCTTTGTCATTCAAATCGCCTGGTCCGGACTCAGTATGATCCGGCACTGCCATCCTTCTAACAGTCGCTCCTGCTTGCCGCAATCTTGACATCGTAAAAATTGATCTTTACACCGTAAAGACATTAAGCCGTTAAGCGCTTGGAGGATTGTTGCATGGACCCGGCCTCACTGTTTCAGATTGCCAACCCGATCGCGCTTGTCGGTTGGGTGGTGCTGCTGGCAAGCCCCTTCATCCCGAAGATCGCCGACCGCGTTTCCGGCCTCGCCATTCCGCTCCTCTTCGGGGTCGCCTACACCGGGCTCATCATGGCGTTCTGGTCGAGCGGGCAGGGCGGGTTCGATTCGCTCGCCAATGTCGCGCTGCTCTTCGAAACGCCAGAGCTTCTGCTCGCCGGCTGGATCCACTACCTCGCCTTCGACCTGTTCGTCGGCGCCTGGATCGCGCGCACCGCCCGCGAGGAAGGCATCCGCTTCTGGTTCGTCGTGCCGTGCCTGGCGCTGACCTTCCTGTTCGGTCCGGCCGGCTATCTGCTTTTCAACGCAATCCGCGCCGCGCGTCTGTCCACCGCGACGACCGCCGCCGCCTGAAGGAGATCGTCATGACCGCACTCGTTCTCGCCACGCCTGTCGGCACGCCATCATTGCAGACGGAAGCGCTCGCGCGCTTCCGTGCCGATGAGCCGCGCTTCTTCGACCTTGCCGTGGTGATCGCGGTCAGCGCCATCCCGACGCTGTTCGCCGCTTTCGTCGACAGCCGCGTGTTCGAGGGCGTCGATAACTGGGTCAAGCCGCTGAAGTTCGACTTCGCGCTGGTGGTCTATCTGCTGACCATGGTGTTCTTCGCGCGCTTCCTTCCCGAGGCAACGCGCGCCTCGCGCCGGTATCGCTTCTTTTCGATCGCCGTGGTGACGGCGATCGTCGCCGAGCTGATCTGGATCAACGGCGCTGCCGCGCTCGGAACCGCTTCGCATTTCAACACGTCCATGATCGGCATGATCATCTATTCGCTGATGGGCGCCGCCGCGGTCCTGCTCACCTCGGTGAGCGCGGTCTACGCCGTCTCCATCGGCCGCAACCCGGCGACCGGCCTGTCGCCGGTGCTGAAGGAATCCGTCGTGATTGGCCTGGCGCTCGTCCTGCCGCTCACGCTGGTCACCGCGGGGACGCTGAGTTCATTCGGCACGCATTTCGTCGGCGGCACGCCTGCCGATCCGGCCGGCCTGTTCTTTTTCGGCTGGGCGCGCGATGTCGGCGACCTGCGCGTCGCGCATTTCTTCGCCACCCACACGCTGCACGTCATCCCGCTCTTCGGCCTCGCCTATGCCTGGTTCCTCGGCGGTTCCAGCCTCTGGCCGGTGCGGCTGGCCGCGGTCGCCTACACGGCGTTTGTAGGCTTCCTGTTCGTCCAGGCGCTGATGGGGCAGCCCTTCCTGCCCTGGCTCGGCTGAGGCGTTAACGATGCGTTAACCCACGAAGCGCATCATTTTCGACAGTCGGATCGGCCTATCCTCCTCCCAAGACCGGTTCAGATCAGGGCGGCCGCCTACCTGGCCGCCCTTTTTGTACGGGCGCGCTTGCCCAATCTTCCCCCATTTGCGATGCCATCCTTCAGAGCAATTCCAGCAGAAGTGTGCGCGGTTCTGCGTCCGGAATTGCGGCTTAAAAGCCTAGGAGGATGAGACATGGCGAACCGCAAGACCGCTGTCGTCACCGGCGCGGGAACGGGCATCGGCAGGGCCGTTGCCACGGCGCTTCTCGCCGCCGGCTGGAACACGGTGTTCTGCGGCCGCCGTCAGTCAGTGCTCGACGAGGCCGTGAAAGCCGCTGGCAAACATGAGGCGAAGGCGCTGGCGATTGTCTGCGACGTGTCGAAGGCCGAACAGGTCGACGACCTGTTCGAAACAGCGGCGGAAGCTTTTGGCCGCATTGATCTCCTCTTCAACAATGCCGGCATGGGCTACAAGTCGACGCTGATCGACGAGATCCCGGTCGAGGTGTGGAACGACGTCGTCGCGGTGAACCTCACCGGTTCGTTCCTGTGCGCCCGCGCCGCCTTCCGCATGATGCGCAGGCAGGACCCGCAGGGCGGCCGCATCATCAACAACGGTTCGATCTCAGCTTACGCGCCGCGTCCGGGCTCGGTGCCCTACACGGCGACGAAACACGCCATCACCGGCCTGACGAGGACGCTGGCACTCGACGGCCGGCCGTTCGACATCGCCTGCGGGCAGATCGACATCGGCAATGCGCTGACCGAGATGGCGCAGCCGATGACCACCGGCGTGCCGCAGGCGAATGGCTCGATCGCGGTCGAGGCGACGATGGACCCGCAGCGCGTCGCTGACGCGGTTCTTCACATGGCGAGCCTGCCGCTCGACGCCAACGTGCTGTTCATGACGGTGATGGCGACGAAGATGCCGTTCGTCGGACGTGGCTAAAGGTTCAGCACTCGCCTTCCTTGAGCAACGCCACACCTGCCGCCCTGCGTTCGCAGTCGTTCGGATAGGTCTTGTCGTCGCAGCCGCACACCGGCCTGAACTCGCGCGTGCAGGCCTCCGGCTTCACTTCGCAGGTGCCGGTCTGATCCGCCGCGCCGCAGGTGCCTGCGGGAAACTCGCAGAACTCGGTCGATCCGCATTGCAAGCCGGCGATGCCGCCGCACGTCGCGCCCGGACCACCGACGACAGCGGGTTCGTCGGCATAGGCGCCGGATAACAACGACAGTCCGAACATCAGTGCAAGCAACAGGTTCCGCATCACAATCCTCCTCATGTGTTCTTGCTAAGGAACGCCCGCATCCGCTCCAGCGCTCGCGAAATATTCTCTTCCGAATTCGCGTAGGAGAGCCGGATGTAGCCTTCGCCGAGGATGCCGAAATCCGGCCCGCCGATCAGCGCGACGCCGGCGTCCTCCAGCAGTGCGGAGGCCAGCTTCTTCGCCTTCCAACCCGTCTTGGCGACGTTTGGAAACGCGTAGAACGCGCCCTTCGGCGTAATGCAGGACACGTTCGGCAGATCGTTCAGCCCGTCGACGACGAGCTTTCGCCGTTTGTCGAAGGCGCGCATCATCGTGTCGACCTCGTCCTGCGGCCCGTCGATCGCGGCAATGCCTGCGAATTGCGAGGGCGCATTCACGCACGACCAGCAGTTCACCGCGAGCTTGCGCACCTTGTCGTAGAGGTACGCGCTCTTCTCGCCGTTCGGCCAGATCGACCAGCCCATGCGCCAGCCGGTCATCGCCCAGGTTTTTGACCAGCCGTTCAGCACGATCAGCCGGTCGCGGATCGACGGGTAGCTGAGCAGCGAGGTGTGCGCCTCGCCGTCATAGGTCATCACGTCATAAATCTCGTCCGAGAGGATCGCGACGTCCGGGTGCTTCTCAAGACCCTTCACCAGTTTCTCGATCTCGGCTTTCGGCGCGACGCCGCCGGTCGGATTTGCTGGCGAATTGAGGATCAGCAGCCGTGTCTTCGGTGTGATCAGCGCCAGCGTCTCGTCGGCCGAGAAGGCAAAACCGTTTTCCTCGCGGATCGGCACCGGCACGGGCGTAGTCCCGGTGAACTCGATCATCGACCGGTAGATCGGAAAGCCGGGATCGGGATAAAGGATCTCCGCGCCCGGCTCGCCGAACATGATGATCGCGGCATACATCGTCGGCTTGCCGCCCGGCAGGATCATCACATTCTCCGGCGACACCTCGATACCTGTCGTGGTCAGCGTCCGGCGCACCACCGCCTCGCGCGTCGCCAAAAGGCCGTTGGCCGGGGTGTAGCCATGATGGCCGTCCTTCAGCGCCTTGATTGCCGCTTCGACGATATGCCCCGGTGTCTTGAAGTCCGGCTGGCCGATGCCGAGGTTGATGATGTCCTTGCCCTGCGCTGCCAGCGCGGTCGCGCGCGCCAGCACGGCAAAGGCATTCTCTTCGCCGAGGCGGTCGAAGGCGGGTACGGTATGGAGCATTCGGTCAGTTCCTAGGCGAGGGCTGAGGTCAAATCGGTGTGAGTGAAGTCATCGCCCTTGAACAGGAGCGGTGCGTCGAAATGGCGTGAGAAGGCATAGGACATGCAGTCACCGAAGTTCAGCTTTGCGGCGTGACCCGAACCTCGACCATAGCGAATGGCTGCGGCCGCTGCGCGCCAAGCGATGTCGGCGCTCATCGGCACTACCGCAACCTCGTATTCATCGATGAAGTTTGACAACCAGTTTGGCATGTCGATGGGAAGAGTGCGCAAAGAGCAGAGCTCGACGATGCAACTGGGAGGCAAGATGCGGTGAGGGTAGTACCCCAACGCATCAATCAACGTGATGGCATCAGGTTCGCGCGCCAGTATCGCCACGAGCGCCGAGGTGTCTATCACACATGAGGTGGCCGCTTCAGGCATCAATCAATGATGCTATTCATTTCGTCTTCGAGCTTTTTCCATGTGAGGCTTGGGTCGCGCGGTGGCACATCACGCATCAGTCGTTCAAACTTCTCGCGAGACTCTTCCGGGGTCAGGCGGCGGCCGTTCAAATTGCGGACTGCGCGTGCAATCACGGCGCTCGGGCCTTCGCCGGTCTGGCGGCCGATCTCGCGGATCATTGCTTCGACTTCGGTGTTCCTAAGGGTAATCGCCATTGGCCTAACTCCATTGCGTGGAAGCATATACAGCTATGCTGCCATTCTCAAGATTGCGAGCTAAAATGACAGATCTTTCGAACTGGACAGCCCGTCCTCGCCCGCCGCGCGTCGTGCTGGATGGCCGCTATGTACGGCTGGAGCCGCTCAGCGCTGTGAAACATGGTGACGAGCTCTTCGCCGCATCTTCGGTGACCGATGCCGATGGTCGCTTCCGTTACCTCGGCGAATATCCGCCGGAGACGCGCGCCGCCTTCCAGCCCTGGCTGGAAAAGGCCGAGAAAAGCGAAGACCCGGTCTATTATGCCGTCATCGACAAGGCGTCGGGCAAGGTCGCCGGCCGCCAGACGCTGATGCGCATCGATCCGGCAAATGGAGTCATCGAGATCGGCCATATCTATTGGGGACCACTGGTCGCGCGAAAACCCGCAGCGACCGAAGCGCATTTCCTCTTCATGAAGCACGCCTTCGACGATCTCGGTTATCGCCGCTGGGAGTGGAAGTGCAACAACGCCAACGAGCCGTCGAAGCGCGCCGCGGACCGTTTCGGCTTCACGCATGAAGGTGTGTTCCGGCAGCATCTGGTGATCAAGGGTGAGAACCGCGACACCGCCTGGTACTCGATCATCGACAAGGAATGGGCGCCGCTTAAAAAGGCCTATGAGGGCTGGCTCGACCCCTCCAACTTTGATAGTGACGGAAACCAGAAACGGCGCCTCGAAACCTTCCGTAAGTGATTGGCCCGTAACGTTATTTTGTCACACGGGAGCCTCGCCCTGAGCCACGATCACGACCATAAGGGGTACGACCATAAGGGGCACGACCATAAGGGGCACGATCATGGCCACTCCCATGACCATGCCGGCCATTCCCACGGCCACTCTCATGGCCCGGGTGCACACGTCCACGGTTCGACCGACAAGAAGCGCGTGCTGATCGCCGCGGTGCTGACCGGCGGCTTCATGATCGCCGAAGCGATCGGCGGACTGATCACCGGCTCGCTGGCGCTGATCGCCGATGCCGGCCACATGCTGACCGACTCGATCGCGCTCTGGCTCGCCTGGTATGCGTTCCATCTCGGCGACCGGCCCGCGACGGTGCGCATGACCTACGGCTTCGGCCGCGTGAAGACGCTGGTTGCCTACACCAACGGCATCACCATCTTCGCCATCGCCGTGTGGATCGTTTACGAGGCAATCCTCCGTTTCATGGACCCGCCGCCCGTGCTGGGCGGTCCGATGCTCGTCGTCGCCATCGGCGGCCTACTGGTCAATATCGCCGGCTTCTTCGTGCTGCATGGTGGCGACCGCACCAGCCTCAACATGCGCGGCGCGATCGTCCACGTCGTCGGCGACATGCTGGGGTCGGCGGCAGCGATCGTCGCCGCGATTATCATCATCTGGACGGGGTGGACGCCGATCGATCCGATCCTGTCGGTGCTCGTCGCCCTCCTCATCCTCTCGACCGCCTGGCGGTTGATGCGCGAGGCAGCGCATGTGCTGCTGGAAGGTGTGCCCGGTTCGCTTGACCGCGACGGGATCGCGCGCGACATCGAGACCTCTGTCGCCGGCGTGCGCGAAGTGCATCATATGCACGTCTGGTCGCTGGATGGCTCGAAGAACATGGCGACGCTGCACGCCTGCCTCAACGAGGGCACGGACGCGCATGGCGCCGTCACCGCGATCAAGGAACGGCTTGCCGCGCGGCATGGTATCGCGCATGCAACGGTCGAGCCGGAATACGGGGAATGCGCGGACAAGGACCACGCGCATCAGCATTGAGGGACTTATATGGCTGGCAGGCTGAATGGGAAGATCGCTGTGGTCACGGCTGCGGTGCAGGGCATCGGCCGGTCGATCGCAGAATTGTTCGTCGGCGAGGGCGCGACGGTGTACGCGTCCGATATCGCCGCGGACAAGCTCGCCGACCTTAAAGGCGCGAAGACGTCGAAGCTGGACGTGCTCTCGACCAAGGATGTCGAGGCCTATGCGAAATCCGTCGGCAACATCGACATCCTCGTCAACGTCGCCGGTTTTGTGCACCACGGCACAGTGCTGACCACAGAGGAGAAGGACTGGGATTTCTCCTTCGACCTCAATGTCAAATCCATGCACCGCACGATTCACGCGTTCCTGCCCGGCATGATCGAGCGCGCGGCGCAAACCGGCAAGACCTCGTCGATCGTCAACGTCGCGTCCGGTGCGTCATCCATTCGCGGCATTCCGAACCGTTATGTCTACGGCGCCTCAAAGGCGGCCGTCATCGGTCTCACCAAGTCCGTTGCCGCCGATTTCATCAGACAGGGCATCCGTTGCAATGCGATTGCCCCCGGCACCTTCAAGTCGCCGTCGTGGGAAGATCGCGTCGAGACGCTTGGCAAGGAGTGGGGCAGCAAGGAGAAGGCGCTCGACATGTTCGTGCAGCGCCAGCCGATGGGCCGCGTCGCGGATGCCTCCGAGATCGCGCCGATTGCCATCTACCTTGCCTCGGACGAAGCGGCCTTCACCACCGGCACCGTGATGGCGGTCGACGGCGGGTTCTCGCTCTGATGGACAACAGCACCCGCAATTCGGCGATTGCCGCCGCGATCATCCTTCTCGGCTTCGGCCTCTTCGCCTTTTACCTGCCGACGATCATGCTGGCCGTTGGCGACTATTCGACGATCGCGGCCGGCATCATCGGCGTGGCGTTCGTCGCGGCGTTCTTCCTGCTTTTCTGGCTGAGAGGCCGCAGCCGGCGCGGCGAGGGGGAGTGACATGAAGATCCTGATCACCGGCGCTGCCGGCATGGTCGGCCGCAAGCTGATCGCCCGGCTGATGAAGGACGGCCAACTCGCCGGCCAGCCGATTACCGATCTGATCCTGAACGACATCGTCGTGCCGGAAACGCCGCTGCACGAAAAGATCAAGGTGAAGCGCCATCGCGGCGATCTGTCCGAGCCAGGCATGATCCCCGGGCTGCTCGCAGCGAAACCGGACATGATCTATCACCTCGCCGGAATCGTCTCGGGCGAGGCGGAAGCCAATTTCGACCTCGGCTATCGCGTCAATCTCGACGGCACGCGCGCGCTGTTCGACGCGATCCGTCTCTCGGGCGACAGACCGAAGGTGATCTTCACCTCGTCCATCGCCGTGTTCGGCGCCCCGTTCCCCGACACGATCCCGGACGATTTCCAGCAGACGCCGCTGTCCTCCTACGGCACGCAGAAGCTGATGTCGGAGCTGCTGCTCACCGACTACACGCGGCGCGGCTTTTTTGACGGCATCGGCATCCGCCTGCCGACCATCTGCGTGCGCCCCGGCAAGCCGAACAAGGCGGCGTCGAGCTTTTTCTCCGGCATCATCCGCGAGCCGCTGGCGGGGCAGGAAGCGATCCTGCCGGTGCCGCGCGACGTGCTGCACACGCATGCCAGCCCGCGCTCGGCGGTGAAGTTCCTGATCCACGCCGCTGGGCTCGACTCGGGCAAGATCGGCCCGCGCCGCAACCTCACCATGCCCGGCGTTGCCGTCACGGTCGGTGAGCAGATCGAGGCGCTGGCGCGTGTCGCCGGCAACAATGTCACCGCGCTGATCAAGGAACAGCCCGACGAGGCCGTGTGGGCGATCGTCAAGAACTGGCCGACGCGTTTCGAGGCCAAGTTCGCCCGTGAACTCGGCTTCAGCGCCGAGCAAAACTTCGACGACATCGTCAAGGCGCATATCGAGGATGAGCTGCAGTCGGCGTAGCCGTCCGGAGGCAGTAGTAACCGCCTACAAATCCGGCCTTGGCGTCGGCACAGGCACTTCGCCCGGCAGCGAACCGGTCCACGTCGCGATGACGCGCGTCTCGATCGGCCCGGCCGGCTCGAGATAGGTCGGCTGGCCGGGCAGTCCCATCGGGAACAGCAGATCACGCTCGGCCTCATAGGCAGCGGAGTCGTCGCTGCAGAGCTTGCGCCGCATATCCGGCGCTTTGGCATCCGTGTTGCGAATGGCGGTGACCGCGCCGCCGCCTGCGCCGAGTTGTCCCGCGAA